>MDTD01009995.1_pt1 | contig 21427 bp, 21 predicted proteins | sample 811221 | NCBI WGS metagenome assembly MDTD01 (sample SAMN05326646, study PRJNA326480) | marine metagenome | isolation source: seawater | place: Pacific Ocean: South West | collected 2011 | reverse complement strand
CTCTAGCATATAACCACTTAGTTGATCTTGGTGAAGCTGTTGGTATTATTGCTGCTCAATCAATAGGTGAGCCTGGAACACAATTAACAATGAGAACTTTCCATACTGGAGGAGTTTCCACGGCTGAAAGTGGTGTCGTGAGATCAAAGATTGCAGGAACAATTGAATTTAGTTCAAAAGCAAAAATAAGAGGATATAGAACGCCCCATGGAGTTGAGGCAAAACAAGCAGAAGTTGACTTTATCTTAAAAATCCTTCCAAAATCAGGTGCTTCAAGTAAGGCTCAAAGAATAGAAGTTTCTAGTGGTTCATTATTATTTGTTGAGAACGGGCAAGAAGTTGAGTCTGACATTACGATTGCTCAAATTACAGCAGGTGCTGTTAAGAAAAGCGTCGAAAAAGCGACAAAAGATGTTATATGCGATTTAGCGGGTCAAGTTAAATATGATAAAGTTATTCAGCCAAAAGAAGTGACTGATAGACAGGGTAATATAACTTTAAAGGCGCAAAGACTTGGTAGATTATGGGTTTTGGCAGGAGATGTATATAATCTGCCCCCAAACGCCTCACCAGTTGTTGCATCCAACAAAAAGGTTAAAGAAGGAGAAGTGTTAGCAGAAGCTAGCCAATTTAGTGAATTTGGTGGAGAAGTTCGTCTTAGAGATTCAATTGGTGATTCAAGAGAAGTTCAAATAGTTACTACATCAATGATCCTAAAAGACTGCAAACTATTAGAAGAGGCTACACACTCAGGAGAAATATGGCATTTAGAGTCTGATGTTGGAGTGTCTTATCGTTTAAATACAATCCCTGGAAGTAAGATTAGTAGTGGAGAAATAATAGCTGATTTGGCTGATGATAAATTTAGAACAAAAACAGGAGGCTTAGTAAAATATGCTCCTGGTCTAAGTGTCAAGAAAGCGAGATCGGCAAAGAATGGTTTTGAAGTGAGTCAAGGAGGTACTTTGCTCTGGATCCCTCAAGAAACTCATGAAATCAACAAAGATATATCTCTCTTAATGATAGAGGATATGCAATGGATTGATGCTGGAACAGAGGTCGTCAAAGATATTTTCAGTCAAACATCAGGTATCGTTACCGTTACTCAAAAGAACGACATTTTACGCGAAATTACTGTTAGAAATGGTACTTTTCATGAATGCGATGATGAAGAAGTTTTGAGACGTTTTGATGATGAAGGTATGCTTGTCAATCCAGGTGAAAAGATTATGGATGGTATTGACAATAAAGAAATACTTTTTGTGCAGAGGCTAGAAACTCCAAAATGTAAGGGTTTATTGCTCAGAACTGTTGAGGAATTTACAATCCAAGATGAAGCTCAGTTGCCTCAACTTGAGCATGTTAAGCAAGATAAAGGACCTCATCTTGGGTTAAAAGCTATTCAGAGGCTAACTTACAAAGATGGAGAATTAATCAAATCTGTTGAAGGGGTTGAACTCTTAAGAACACAATTAAGTTTGGAGACATTTAATGCGACTCCTCAAATGACTGTGGATGTAGAAATAATTCAAGATAAAAAAGACAAAAATTTGAGGAGATTAAATTTAGTAATTCTAGAATCAATACTTGTAAGGAGAGATACAATATCTGACTCAAGTCATGGATCTACCCACACAGAATTGCAAGTCAAGAATAATTCTATGGTAAAGGCAGGTGATGTTATTGCTACTACACAGATATTGTGTAAAGAGGATGGCATTGTTCAAATGCCAACTCCTGTAGATGATGAGCCTATAAGAAGACTTATTATTGAAAGGGAAGAAGATAAAATTAAGATCAAAACAAAAAGTAAACCATCTGCAAAAGTTGGAGATAGGGTAGTTGATGGAGATTTAGTAAGTAAAGAAGAAAAGTCTTCTTCATGTGGTGAGATTGAGGCAGTAGGAGAAAATTCCGTAACTTTAAGGCTTGGTAGACCTTATATGGTTTCTCCAGATTCTGTGTTACATGTTCGAGATGGAGATTTAGTTCAAAGAGGAGATGGGTTAGCTCTACTAGTTTTTGAGAGGCAAAAGACAGGAGATATTGTACAAGGATTACCAAGAATTGAAGAACTTTTAGAGGCTCGTAGACCACGAGATGCTGCAGTTTTATGCAAAAAATCTGGAGTTGTACAAATTAAAAAAGGCACAGATGATGAATCAATTTCTTTATCAGTTATAGAAAAAGATGATGTTGTTAATGAATATCAAATTCTTCTTGGTAAAAATATAATGGTGAGCGATGGCCAGCAAGTCAGTGCTGGTGAACTTTTAACTGATGGGCCTATTAATCCTCATGACTTACTAGAATGCTTTTTTGGAGATTTAAAAGACCAAAAACCTTTAATGGATGCTGCTCAGGAATCAATTTCCAAGCTTCAAAGAAGAATGGTTAATGAAGTTCAGAATGTATATAAATCTCAGGGAGTTGCTATTGATGATAAACATATTGAGGTAATTGTTAGGCAGATGACTAGTAAAGTAAGAGTTGAAGATGCAGGAGATACTACTCTTCTACCAGGTGAATTAATAGAAGTGAGACAAGTTGAAGATACTAATCAAGCGATGTCAATAACTGGTGGAGCCCCTGCTCAATTTACTCCAGTTCTTTTAGGTATTACAAAAGCATCACTTAATACTGATAGCTTTATTTCAGCAGCCTCTTTCCAGGAAACAACTAGAGTTTTAACAGAGGCTGCTATTGAAGGGAAATCAGATTGGCTAAGAGGTTTAAAAGAAAATGTTATTATTGGAAGATTAATACCTGCAGGGACTGGCTTTAGTGGTTTCGTAGAAGAATTAGCTTCTGAAGCTGGGCCTCATCCAGATATTCTTGCTGAAGAATCTGGGGGGGGATATCGGAGAGCTCAGAATCTTAGACCAGATTATACAGTAGATATGCCTGCAAATAATTCTGTTAAGTCATCTGCAATTCTTGATGATCCAAGTGATGAAGATTTAGAAACAACAAGATCTAGGCATGGTATTGATCCATCATCAAGTAATTTTGCAGCTTTTGCCAGACCTAATGCAGAGAATCAATTCTCAGAAGATCAATTACCTGATCCAGCGGCTTTAGAAGGATTACAAGAAGAAGGTTTACTTACTGATGAATAAGCTATAGTTATTTATATTTATTAGAATGAAATTTTAAGATTAATGATTAAACCTGAAATTATCCCTAAAAGAAAATTGCCTAAATATGGATTCCATTCATACAATGAGAAATTAAATGGTAGATTAGCAATGATTGGTTTTATAGCTCTTATATTTACAGAATTTTTTTTGAAGCACGGTCTTTTTTCTTCTTATTAATTATTTGAAAAATCTACTTGGATTTAGCATTAAAGATTTAGAAAAGCTTGCTTTGAATTATGGAGAATTATCTTTTCGTGGGAGACAAATTTATTCATCTATTTATAATTCGAAGAATAAATTAAATAATATCGATGATATAAAGGTTTTACCTTCTAATTTTAGAAATAAATTAAAAAGTGAAGGTTTTATTATAGGAGGTTTAACTTTAAAGAAAAAATATTTAGCTGGAGATGGAACTTTAAAATTACTTCTTAATACTTTTGATGGAGAATATATTGAATCAGTTGGAATCCCAGCTGATAAAAGATTAACAGTTTGTGTCTCAAGCCAAGTAGGATGTCCGATGGATTGTAAATTCTGCGCAACTGGTAAAGATGGTTTGAAACGGTCATTAAAAGCAGGAGAAATAATTGATCAAATTTTATTTGTTCAAAATGAAATGAAACAAAAGGTAACTAATATTGTTTTTATGGGAATGGGAGAACCCCTATTGAATATAAATGAATTAATAATTGCAATAAGATCAATTAATGAAGATTTAAATATTAGTCAACGAAAAGTTACCGTTAGTACAGTCGCTGTGCCAAATAAAATTAATCAATTATCAAAATTATCGTTTGAAAAATTAGGAAAATGCCAATTTACACTTGCAATTAGTCTCCATGCTCCAAATCAAGAAATTAGAGAAAAGATAATTCCAAGTGCCAAGTCATATAAAATAAAAAATATAATTAAGGATTGTAAGAAATTTGTATCTAAGACAGGAAGAAGAATTAGCTTTGAATATATTTTACTTAATGGTATAAATGATCAAATTGAGCACGCAGATCAATTGTGCGATCTTATTAAAGGATTTCAATGTCATGTCAATTTGATTAATTATAATCAAATTGAGGAAGTAGTATTTAAACAATCATCTTTAAAAAATCTAAATAAATTCAAAGCAAGACTTATAGAACATGGTATTAAAGTAAGTATTAGAAAAAGTCGAGGGCTTGATAAGAATGCTGCTTGTGGTCAATTGCGAAGAAAATTAGATTAGAGATATTCAAATTTAAAGATTTCTTTAAATGTTGCACAAACCAGCTAGTATAAATTTAATTTAATTTTATTTGTGGTTTTTATTAGAACAAAACTTTTACCCTTTGCAATCGTACTTCTCTTTGGGGTTGCTTTTTTTGCAGTGAGTGCAAGAATTTGGTTGCCAGGCGACATGATGAATCCCGCTCCTATAAATTGATATTTGCTTTTTCTGATGACCAATAAAAAAAAGGATTATACCGATGATAGTTTAGCTGATTTAGCTATTGATCCTGATGTGTTAGCTAGAGAATTAGCGGTCGATTTTGAAATTGATCCTCTTGAAGAAATTGATAACGATAGTTTCTCAAAAGAGGATACTGACGTTACATCAGAATGCGATCAAGCTCTAAAATTTTTAAAAGGAAATAAAGAAGAAAGAATACAAGGCTTAAAAATATTTTGTGAATATAGAGATAAAAGATCTTTCCCATTGCTTCTCCCATTACTTGATCAGTCTTGTCCTGTAGAAAGAATGAGCGCTGTATATGCTTTAGGACGTAATCCATGTCCAGATGCTGTAGAAAAATTAGTTTATCTTTTAGAGACTGATGATAATGCTTATGTTAGAAGAGCAACTGCTTGGAGTTTGGCTAATTATGATAACCAAATTGTATTACTTCCTTTAATAAAAGCCCTCAAAAATGATGTTTCTTCTGTAAGATTATGGGCTTCCAGTTCTCTTGCAGAAATAGGAAATATTTCCAGTGACAATGCACAATTAGCTGCTGATCAATTATTGATTAGCCTAAAAATAGACAATGAACCTGTTGTGAGAAGTAATTGCATCTGGTCTTTATGCAGAATTTATCAAAACCTAAGCAATCAAATGCAAGAATCTTTTGTTGATGAATGTACCAAAATTGCTTTATTTGATTCAGAACCATCTGTTATGGAAGAAGCCAAAACGGCGCTTGATTCAATGGGAATGAAAGGTTTTTATAAATAATTTATTTGCATTATGAAATATTTTATATCCAATAATGAAAACAAAGTTACGTTATCAACTTTAATTAAATTTTTTGGTTATTTTATATAAAGTATAAGTACTTAGTGTATTAATCTAATGCCTCAAAGAACATTAAGATTCAAAATTTATCAAGACGGCAGAGTTCAAGAGTCTGTCGAAGGATTTGAAGGTGATGCATGTAATGATGCCACAAGTAGTTTAGAAGATGCACTTGGGGAAGTGAAAAGTAAAAGGTTTACAGCTAATGCATATGTTAGTAATCACAACAAAAACATCAACAATTTAAATAACAAATCAAATGTCACATTTTAGCACCATTAAAACAAAACTAAAAGAAACAGAGCCTCTTATCAAAGCTCTAGATGTTTTAGGTTATAATCCTAGTCAAGATGAGAAATTTGTAAAAGGTTATCAAGGTAATTTTACAGCAGTTGATATTAGTATCGATTTACCTGAAAATACAAAAGTTGGCTTTAAATGGGACACAAATTCTAATTCTTATGAATTAGTTACAGATTTGGATTTATGGAAATATAATCTTCCGATTGAAAGATTTATTTCAAAAGTCACTCAAATGTATGCTTATCAAACAATTCTTGAAAAGACAAAAGAAGACGGTTATCAAATTGTTGAACAGAAAAATGAAAATGATGGCTCTATTGAATTAGTTCTTACTAAATGGGAATGATAAAATTTGGATATTGATCCTTCTGCTGCTTTTGGTTGTTTTGAAGAGACCAGTGAGATCTCGAGGGATCAGACCTGTTTAGACTCTGAACTTAAATTAGATTTACTAAAAGATATTCAAGAAAAATCTTTTAATGATAACTCTGCTGCTTTTGATAATTTTGTTGATTCGGATGAAATAACAGGATTTGAACCTGTTCTAGGTGGTCAGTTGCGGGAAAAAGCTATATGGGTTGATGAAGCAGCTTGTATAGGTTGTCAATATTGTGTACATGTTGCTACAAATACATTTATCGTTGATGAAGACTTAGGTAGATCAAGAGTAATTCGTCAAAATGGAGATGCTGAAAATATAGTCCAGGAAGCTATTGACACTTGTCCTGTAGATTGTATACATTATGTTGATTTTGAGGACTTGGAAAAATTAGACGCCAGTTTAGATAGAGATATGTTCCAATCATTAGGTAAACTTCCTAGAGTAAATAGATTTTAAATTTATAAATGGTATTACCATCTCGACGATTTGGTAGAACAAATATTCAGATGCCTGTACTTTCTTTAGGGGGAATGAGATTTCAAAAAAGCTGGAAACAATTAAATTTTTCAGACATATCAGATACAGAACAATTAAAGGTTGTAAATATTTTAAACCTTGCTGATTATTATGGGTTTGATCATATCGAAACTGCAAGACACTATGGGACTTCTGAATTACAGCTTGGACCAATAATTAACACTTTTGAAAGACAATCTAAAATCATACAAACTAAAATCCCACCTAATGAAGATATAAATATCTTTGAGGAAGAGCTTAAAAATAGCTTTGAAAAATTGGGTCTAAAAAAGATAGACCTTATTTCAATTCATGGAATCAATACGCCAGAACATCTTCATCAATCAATAAAAAAAGGGGGATGCATAGATGTATTGAGAAAATGGCAAAAAGATAATTTAATTGGGAATATAGGTTTTTCAACTCATGCGAATTTGACTTTAATTGAAAAGGCAATTTCTTCTAATAAATTTGATTATGTAAATTTACATTGGTATTTTATTAATCAAATAAATATTAAAGCAATTAGATTAGCAAGAAAGTATGATCTGGGGGTATTCATAATAAGTCCAACTGATAAAGGAGGGCATCTTCATACTCCCTCTGATAAACTCCTCAAACTTTGCAAACCTCTTCATCCCATTGTCTTTAATGATCTTTTTTGCTTAAGTAATCAAGATGTTCATACAATAAGTGTAGGTATTTCAAAAGAAACAGACTTTCACCATCATTTAGAAGCTATATCACTACTTAATAAATCAAACGATTATGTTCCTTCAATTCAGAGTAATTTAATAGAAGAGTCTATTAAGGTATTAGGAGATTGTTGGTTTAATAATTGGCATAAAAATATTCCTTATTGGAAAGATATACCTGGAGAAATGAATATTTATGTGTTGCTATGGCTCTCCAATCTACTTGAAGCATGGGAGATGGAAGACTTTGTTAAGTCAAGATATCAACTGCTTGGCAATGGCTCACATTGGTTCCCAGGGAATAATGCAAATTTGTTGGATATTAATGTCTCTGAAAATGATTTATTTAATTCATTAAAAAATCATATTAATCCCACTCTTGTAATTGATAAACTTAGAATTCTAAAAGAAAAATTTGGTAATGATGTACAAAAAAGGATGTCACAATGACAAACTAAAGGGGATATTTCCTTGGTTTCCCAATAGCTCGTGGATAGGAGTTTGGGCATTTCTGATAAGGTTCAATAAAAATTACATTTCTTTCTCCTTTGCTCTTTGGAAGGATGATACGGTTAATTTCTTTAATAGTTCCTTTTAATATTTTTAATGCCCTCTCAATATTTTGTGTATCTTGTTTTAACCACTTTCCACAATACAGAATTCCTAAACCAGATTTATTAAGCATTGGTAATAAATATTCTGATACTGTGGATGGAGACCCAACCGCTCTAATAGTTGCAATATCAAAATTATTTCTGTAATTAGTATCATGAGCTAGATTTTCAATTCGATCTTTAATTACAGTGACTTGTTTGGTTAGATTCATTTCAATTACAATATTTTTTAATGCATCTGTTTTCTTACTTGAGGAATCTATTAGATGTACTTTTGAATTAGGATGTGTTATTGCATAAGCGAATCCTGGGAAACCACATCCTGAGCCAATATCGATGTAATTTTTCTGATCAAAAATTTTCTTGTAACTTATTAAGAATGGCCAAATACTGTCATAAACCTGAGAAATCCAATATTCATCTGAATCTATTAATCTAGTAAGATTGGATATATTATTATATTTTTTGAGAATCTTCTGAAGATTTCTGAACATATTTATTTCATCTTTATTAAGTAAATTTTCTAATGCTCGACTTTGTATTATTTGAATCATTTTTTTAATTAAATTTTTAATTTTATGTTTTTATAATGCATCTACTTTAAATAGAATTGTTTAAAATGGGATTAATCTTAGAAAATATTGAAAGGCGAAAAAAATTACTATAAAATATTAGGTGTTCATGAGAAAGCTTCAAATCATGAATTAAGAAAAGCTTTTTGCAAATTAACAAAAGAGTTACATCCAGATACGACTTCCTTAAATTTAGATGATGCCAAGATAAAGTTACAAACTGTTCTTGAGGCATATGAAAATCTTAATAATCCTTATCTGAGACATTTATACGATAGTAAATTAAATAAGGTTTTAATTTCAGATAAACAACTCAGTAATCAATCTACTAATTCATATACCTCTGATTCTAAAATTGCAAACTCAATTGGAGATCGTAGACCTCTATCAAATGGAGAGATATTTTCTCTCTTTTTATTAGGTTTAGTTATTTTTGTGAGTTTGATTTTTGCAATACTTTTTGCAAATTTCACTGGTAAGGAAATGAATTCTTTACCAATTTGGTTATTGAAATAATTTTATGACTCTCCAAAAAAGATTAATCAATATGTTGCCAATTAACTTGAATATATAAATTCAATTAGCTGAATATTAAGAAAAATTGATTATTCTTAATGACAGATTAGTCAATGTTATTTGTTGGAGTTTTAATTCTGAGAAAGAGATTTAGTATAATTTAGAATTTATAATTAGAGATTATTCTCTTATTGTAAAAAAAGAAGAAAATGCTATTTTCAATGAACCTTAAGAAACTATTTCTATGATTATTTCATATAGAATTTTATAGCATTTTTCTAATTCTTTATCAGTAATGCATAAAGGGGGTAACAGATAAATGACATTTCCAAGAGGTCTTATAAAAAGTCCTTTCGTTAATGCAAGATTCTTAATCTTTTTTCCTATTTCGTTTAAATAACCAGACCTTGTTCCAATTTCTAAATCAAAAGCAGCAACAGTTCCACAAACTCTAATCTTTTTGATACAAGATAACCTTTTAAATTGATCTAAATAAGTTAAATGTCTTGCCTCGAAATTAAGATATTTCTTAGGTTCTTTTTCTAAGAGGTCCAAACTAGCATTGGCAGCTGCACAACCAAGAGGATTTGCTGTAAAACTATGCCCATGCCAAAATGTTTTTTCAGGAGAATCACTTATAAAAGATTGGAAAATCTCTTCTTTACTCATTGTTATTCCCATAGGTAAAAATCCAGCTGTTAAACCCTTTGAAATAGCGATTATATCAGGCTTAATATTAGCTTTCTGAAATGCAAATAAATTACCGCTTCTTCCAAATCCAGTTAAAACTTCATCAGCGATTAAAAGGGTATTATAGTTTTTTATGGCATTTGAAATTTTTTTAAGAAATTCAGGCCTTACCATATTCATGCCACCTGCACCCTGTAAAAGAGGCTCAATAATTACAGCTACAGTGGGTTCTTCCATAAGTGTAATTAGCTTTTGTATGGCATGATTTTCTTTCTTCTCGATATCCTCATCGCCTATCCATGTGGCAGGCCATAGGGCCCTTTGTACAGGGAACATTAATTTTTCAAAACTTTGATTAAAAATATTTCTTTCGCCTAAAGCCATAGCCCCAAAAGTATCTCCGTGATAAGCACCTTCAAAGGCAATTATTTGATGTCTATTTTCTCCCTTATTTTGCCACCATTGATATGCAATTTTTAAGGCTACTTCAACTGCAGTTGATCCATTATCAGAAAAAAATAATCTTTCTAGTTTTGTTAGATGACTAAGTCTTTCTGAAAGCTTTTTTGCTTGTGGATGTAAGAAATCAGCAAAGATAACCTGTTCTAATTTTTTCGACTGATCATATATTGCTTGTGTTATGTAATCATTACTATGGCCATGAAGCGTAACCCACCAGCTACTTATACCATCTATTAATTCCTTTTTGGGATTTATCGTGAAAATACTTGCATTTTTTCCATGACTTACTTCAATTTGGCCTTTACTCTTTGAAATTTGAGTAAAAGGCGGCCAGATGTTTGGGTGCCAATCTCTATAAAATAAATTAGTCATTTTATTTTTATTATGGATTATTTCTGAAACTTAACTCTAAATTTTCTCTAATATTTAATTCTTTCCATAATCTATCTAAATTATTACAATTAAGATCATCTAAAAATGGGAATTCAGCTATTATTGGTAATCCGCTAAAAGTCTTTAAAGTTTTTGGATTATCTAAGTGCTTCTTTCCATTTACGATTAGTCCTAGGATTCTTATTTGTCTATTCCTAAGAGCTTCAATACTTAACAATGTATGATTTAAAGTGCCAAGAGAACTTCTACAAACAAGAATAATTGGTAGATTCCAATGCTTTATTTGATCAATCTGCAGATAATTTCTTGTGATAGGTACCATTAACCCACCAGCGGTTTCAATTACTAAAGATCCTTTAATTTTGGGCAATTTTAATTTATCTAGATTTATGCGCACATTATCAATTTCAGCTGCCCAATGAGGAGAGAGAGGTTCACTTAATACATATGATTCTTTTATTATTTTATGATTTTCAACCTCGCTAATATTTCTTACAAATTCACTATCTGTACTATCTAAGGAACCACTTTGAATAGGCTTCCAATAAGAGGAGTTTAATCCTCTTACAAAGAAAGCACTTATTAGCGTTTTACCTACACTTGTATCAGTACCACAAATAATAAATTGATGTTTTTGAAAAATCATTAAATTTTTTTTATTATAAATATATTAATATCCCATGTAAGAGTTACTTCTTCGTTGTTATTCTTTGGCCATCGCTCTTGCATAACTTTTAGTTCTTTTACTGTCATCCTTTTGCTAAGAGTTGTTTGTGCTCCAGTATTGACAATGCTTTTAAAAAGTTTATAGATATTTATAAAAGTTTCTTCATAGGAATAATTTTTTATTAATAGTATTTCTTTTTCTTTAAAAAGGCTTTTGATCGAATTAGAAGAAGGAAAATTACCCCCCCCGTATTCAATATTATTTTCTTTACAAGTTACTTTCCATTCTGGAAAGCTTTTATTCGTAGGAAAAATTAATATAAGAAATCCCCCAGCTACCAAGTTTTGATACCAATTCTTAATTGCATTTGTCGGTGTTTTTAACCAATGTATGCAAAAACTTGATATGAGAAGTGTTGAATTTTTTAAATTAGGAGGTAAATCAAAATTTAGATCCCACAAAATTATTTCACTATTTTTTTTATTTTGACTAAGCATATTTTTACTTAAATCAACTCTACTTACTTTTATATTTATAAATTCATTTTCTATTTCATCTGCAAGAAATCCTGTGCCTGATCCAAGATCAAACCATTCTCCATTTGGTATCGTAAGTTCTTTTATTAAACCAATAATTTTTTTTGCGAAATATTTTTGAATAAATGAATATTTATCATAAACATTTGCAGCATTATCAAAATTGGCGATTACTTTTTTATCCCAATCTTTATATTCCATAAATTATTTCTTAAGCCATTTTTCAATTATTTTAATTAAATCAATATTTATTGGTAGATGTCCTTGCTTTTCAAGCTCTATTAATTTTGGCTTATTAATTTGAGAATTATTTAATGATCTAATTAGTTGCTCAGAAGAAAAATCGTTAAGGATTAAATCATTTTTAGATTTAATTATTAATACTTCAATATTATTATGAAATAAATTATTAGAAAAATCTTCATAATACAATTTCTGGAAGTCATTTAATAATTTATGAATATTTATTTTTTGTGTGATATTAGAGAATCTTGATTCATAATTAATATTTATAGGATTAGGCATAAATGATTTATAGAAAAATTCTTTTAGCATCGATTTTATTTCTTTATCATTAATTTTTCTTTCCATTTTTTTAAGAGTTTTTATAGTTATTCTTCTTTCATTATTTTGTGGAATAAAGCTATTAAAGGAATTTATTAATACTACGTGAGTCGCATTATTAAGAGTATTTCTATCAATAAGATGAGTCCCTAAAGAATGACAAATAACTAATCTAAATGATTCTCCTGACTGGTATTTCTCCCAAGCGTAATCAGAAGATTTTTCTGAAAAATATCCTCTTTCATTATTTTGCCATATCCAATTTTCATTTATAAATTTATCTTTTAATTCAATCCATATATTACTGTCAAAACCCCAGCCATGCTGTGAAATAATTTGATTCATTTAAAGTTCTTTAAGGCGGAAATAAATTTATCTAAAATACACAAATCTAATGTACGTCTAATTGTAATTCTTATTCTCGATTGCCCCCTTGGTATCGTAGGAGGCCTAATTCCAACAGCTAAAAACCCTTTGTCTTCGAGATATCTTTGAAGTAATAAAGTCTTATCTTCATCCCCAATAATTAGCGATAATATTTGACAATCGCCCTTTACAGGCCATTTATCAAGATTTGTAATTTTATTTCTCCATATTCTTGAATTCTTTAATAGATCTAAACCCCAATTTTTATTAGATTTAATTTCCCTTAGTGATTGCAAAGCTCCAGCTGCAAGAGATGGGGAAATGGCTGTTGTATATCTGAAGGCACCACTTGTTTGAATTAAATAGTCACCCATCTTGGAATTACATGCTAAAAATGCACCACCACTTCCAAATGCTTTGCCTAAAGTGCCACTTATTATATCAATTGGGTTTTTACAGCCATAACTTAACCCCCTACCTTCAGATCCTAATATTCCCAAGGCATGTGCTTCGTCTACTAGTAGTCTACAATTATATTTCTTACAAATTTCTGCAATCTCTTCTAAAGGAGAAATGGTTCCTTCCATGCTATAGAGGGACTCTACAGTGACCAGAATATTTTTATTAGAAAGGGAATATTTTAATATTTTCTTTTCTAGATCTATTAAGTCATTATGAAAAAACCTGACTAATTTCGCCCCAGAAGATTTAGCACCCACTAAAAGAGAATGATGAATTAATTTATCAGTAATTATTATGCTATCCCTATTGGCAAGAGCTTGCATTGCTGCAATATTTGCTTGAAAACCACTTGGAAATAATAATATTTTTTCTTTATTAAGCCATTTCCCTAATTCAGACTCTAATGATTGATGAATAGGCCTTGTTCCACTTATAAATCTTGAGCTACCTGATCCTAACCCCTCTTTAAGAGTTGTTTTATAAGCAGCATTTATTACTTCAATATTTCTACTTAAGCCCAAATAGTCGTTACTACATAAATCTATATAGTTTTGTTGAAATTGACTATTTGAAGATTTAAATTCATACGCTTTTTCACCTAATGATAAAGTTCGCAACTTTCTTATTCTATTTTTAGGTATTTTTATAATTTTCATATTTATGTAATTTAAAAAGGTCTAGATTTATTGGTAAAGTTTGCAAGATAATATTTTTTTTGATTAATATCTATTTAGATCATATCGTAAGAAGTTAAATCCTCAGCCTCCCAATCAGAATATTTATTTAATCTAGAAGAAATTTTTCCATTTCCTTTAGATAAATTTCAAGTTGATGCTATTCAATCAATAAATAGCGGCGATTCTATTGTTCTAACTGCGCCAACTGGCTCAGGGAAAACGATAATAGGAGAATTCGCTATTTATAGGGGCCTGATGCATCAAAGTAGAGTTTTTTATACTACTCCTTTAAAAGCATTATCAAATCAAAAATTTAGAGATTTTTCTCTCCAATTTGGTCAAAATAAAGTCGGTTTATTAACTGGTGATATAACTATCAATAGAGATGCTCCAATTTTAGTTATGACAACTGAGATATTAAGGAATATGCTCTATGGTGAATTCGAAGAAGAAGATGATCCTTTAATTGATCTGGAATCTGTGATTCTTGATGAGTGTCATTATATGAATGATCCCCAACGAGGAACTGTTTGGGAGGAAACAATCATTCATTGTCCAAGTAGAACTCAAATAATTGCTTTATCTGCAACAATAGCCAATTCAGAGCAGCTTAAAAACTGGATAAATAAAGTGCATGGTCCAACAACTTTAGTAAGAAGTGACTATCGACCTGTTCCTCTAGATTTTATTTTTTGCAGCTCTAAGGGATTGCATCCACTTTTAAATAAAAAGAAAACAGGAATACATCCAAATTGTAAGGTATGGAGATCTCCTAAAGGGCAAAAAAGGAAGGGTCAAGTTGGAAGATTAATGCAACCAAAAGCACCTCCAATTACTTTTGTGATATCAAAACTTTTTGATCAAAATATGTTGCCTGCTATCTATTTCATTTTTAGTAGAAAAGGCTGTGACAGAGCTTTAGAAAATATAAATCATTTAACTTTAGTGAATTATCATGAAGCTAATTTAATTTCGCAAGAGTTAAAATTATATATTAAAAATAATCAAGAGGGCATAAAAGATAAATTACATTTTGATGCTCTTAAAAAAGGTATTGCTTCACATCATGCGGGACTTCTACCTGCATGGAAAGAATTAGTAGAGAGATTATTTCAAAGAGGATTAATTAAAGTTGTTTTTGCAACAGAGACACTTGCTGCGGGAATAAATATGCCAGCTAGAACTACAGTAATTTCCTCTTTATCTAAGAGAACGGATGAGGGACATCGTTTGTTATTGAGTAGTGAATTCCTTCAAATGTCAGGTAGGGCTGGAAGAAGAGGTAAAGATACTAAAGGATTTGTGGTTACTGTTCAAAATAGATTTGAAGGTGCAAAAGAAGCAAGTATTATAGCTTTGAGTAAGCCAAATCCTTTGAATAGTCAATTTGCACCAAGTTATGGGATGGTATTAAATCTTCTGCAGAACTTTAATCTCTCTAAATCTAAAGAATTAATAAAAAGAAGTTTTGGAAGTTTTATAAATATTGAGGAGTCTAATGAGGAAATTAATAATCTAAAAGTACTAGAGAATGAATTAACTAATTTAAAAGATATTACTCAGAATATCTCATGGCAAGATTTTGATAAATATGAAAAATTAAAAAATCGTATGAAGGAGGAAAGGAGGTTACTAAAAATATTGGAAAAACAAGCCTCTAAAAAATTATTGGATGAAATAAGTTCTGCAATTAAATTTCTAAAAGAAGGAACTTTTATTTCTATTAAAGCACCACAGATTAAAAGTAAAATTATGCCAGCGGTGATTTGCAAGAAAATTTTTGATTTAAATAAAAATCTTAACTTAGTATGTTTGACAAGCGAAAATTCCTTTATTCTTCTGAAACCAAGTTTTGTGATAAATATTTTTCCAGATTTAGAAACAATAAATCTTACAAACCTTATTCAACCTGAATTACATTTTACTGGTGAGATATCAAGAGGGAATGATTTATCCGCATATTATTCTGATTTGATAATTGAAAAAGCTAAAGTTCATGATCTAATTACTCCTCAATATGATTTAGCTAAAGAAGTAGTTTCTCAAAATAAATTAATTTCTAAAATTGAAAAAGAAATTATCAAGAATCCAGCTGATAAATGTGGTGATTATAAAAAACTGCGAAAATATAGAAGTAAAATTTCTCAAATAGAGAATTCGTTAAACGAAAAGAAAAAAATCTTGGTCGATAAAGAAAACTACAATTGGAATAAATTTAAAGATCTTGTAAAAATTCTGAATTATTTTGGATGTTTGGATGATGTAGAGATAACTGATATTGGTAAGTCCATTTCTACTTTGCGAACTGAAAATGAATTATGGGTTGGTTTAGTTTTGCTTAGTGGATATCTAGATGATTTAGAACCCCCAGATTTAGCAGCAGTTATTCAATCTATTTCAATAGAAAAAAGAAGACCTGACTCATGGTGTAATTTTAAACCCTCATTAAAAGTAATTGATACCTTAAATGAAATTGAAGGATTAAAAAACTTAATATCTAAGAAACAAAATCATTTCTCTATTGATTTCCCATTGAATTTAGAAAAAGATCTAACTGGCATTGTTTCAGATTGGGCAAGAGGTAAGAAATGGAGAGAACTAATTTTTAATACTTCATTAGATGAAGGGGATGTAGTAAGAATAATAAGAAGAACTATTGATTTATTATCGCAAATTCAATATTGCTTAGGTGCAAGCAAAAGACTTAAAAGAAATGCAAAGCTTGCATTAAAAGCTATAAATAGATTTCCGGTCTCTGAATCAAAAGATCTTTTGAATATATCTAAAAATGCGGAAATCAATCCAGCAACAAAAAGGTTAGATAATCAAAATTAAACTAAATCTTAAATCATTTCTTCAATTCTCATAATTTCGTCAAACTTTTTTTCACTTAAAAAGCCTAGTTTTTTTGAAGCTTCTTTTAAACTTAGTGAATTTTTAAAGGCTAGATTTGCAATTTCAGCTGCTTTTTCATATCCAATTTCGGGAACTAAAGCTGTTATTAACATCAATGAATTATTTAGATGTTTATCGATTGATTTATGGTTTGGTCTCATCCCCTCAATTAATTTAACTCTAAAATTATTAACTGCTTCACCTAATAATTTTGTACTCTTTAAAATATTAAAACCAATTAGTGGTTTATATTCATTCATCTGCAAAGTTCCACTGCAGTTTGCTAATGAGACACTATATTCATAACCCATGATTTGAGCGCAAATCATTGAGAGAGCCTCACATTGAGTAGGATTTACTTTGCCAGGCATAATGGAACTTCCTGGTTCATTTTGAGGGATTAATATTTCATAAATTCCAGATCTGGGGCCTGAAGATAAGATCTTAATATCATTTGAAATCTTAAATAAAGCGCAGGCTAAGATTTTTATTTGGCTCATCATATTCGCCAAGCGATCATGTGATGCCATGAGAGAAAAATTATTATCTGATTTTATAAAAGGGAGTTTAGTTTCATCTTTGATAGTTCTAATAATTTGTTCACTGAAGTTTTCTGGGCAATTTATACCAGTGCCTACTGCCGTACCCCCTAAGGGTAATTGAAATAACTCATTCAGGCTTAGTTTAATAGAATTCTTAGCATCTTTTAGCTGCTTTGACCATGCAGATATTTCTTGCCCCAATGTAATCGGAACAGCATCTTGAAAGTGAGTTCTTCCAATTTTAATTATATGATTCCATTCTTTTATTTTTTTTTCTAAGGTTAAATTTAATTTTTCTAAAGAAGGAATTAATGTCTTTGTAATTTCTAAAGCAACACTTATATGTATTGCAGCAGGGAAGGTATCGTTAGTTGATTGTGACTTATTGACATCATCATTTGGATGAATTGGATAATGACTACCAAGATCAGAATTAACTTTACTTGCCCCTAAATTTGAAATTACTTCATTAATGTTCATATTTGTTTGAGTACCACTACCTGTTTGCCAAATTTTCAAAGGAAAATGATCGTCATAGTAGCCTTTCATAATCTCATCGCAACTCTCCAAAATTAAATCCTTTTTGAATTCCTCTAAGAGACCTAATTTATTATTTGAAATCGCGGCAGCTTTTTTTATTAATGTTAAAGCATATATTAAATTCATAGGGACTGCCTCTTCCCCTATAGAAAAGTTTTCAATTGATCTTTGGGTTTGGGCTCCCCATAGAGCATTTTTAGGTACTTCTATTGTCCCTAAACTATCTTTTTCTAATCTAAATTCGCTTTTCATTAATTATTTTGCGAGATTTATTTAAATGATTAAAAAGTTACTAATTAACTTTAAATATTTAACCTTTTCCATATTACATTCAAATTGATGAGATGAATTGAAGGATTAAAACATTCATTTAATTCTTCTTGATTGATTAAATCCATGATTTTTTGATCTTTTTCAAGATTTTCTTTGAAATTTCCATATTTACTATTCCAGGCTGTATGTGCGTTACTTTGAACCAATTTATAAGCTTCTTCTCTTGATATACCCTTTTCGATTAGTAATAATAGAACTTTTTGACTAAATATTACTCCTCCATAAATATTTAGATTATTAAGCATATTCTCTGGATATATTTTAAGATTTTCAACTATATCAATCATTTCTGATAGCATAAAATGAAGGCAAATTGATATATCTGGGAACATAATTCTTTCATTTGAACTATGAGTAATATCTCTCTCATGCCAAAGAGAAACATTATCTAAGGCAGTATTTACAAAGCTTTTAAGAATTCTTGATAGACCACTCACTCTCTCGCTTCTAATAGGATTTCTTTTATGAGGCATTGCTGAACTTCCTTTTTGACCAGGAGTAAAACCTTCTTCAACTTCTAAAACATCAGTTCTCTGTAAATTTCTAATTTCTGTAGCAAATCTATCTAATGAAGATCCCACCAAAGCAAGCGTTTGAACATATTCTGCGTGTCTATCTCTTGAAATTACTTGAGTACTAACAGTATCTGGTTTTAGACCAAGTTGAGTACATGTAATTTCTTCGACTCTTGGATCTGTATTTGCATAAGTACCCATAGCACCACTTATTTGGCCAATTGAAATAACCTCTTTCAATCTAATTAATCTTTCTTTATTTCTAATAACTTCTGCTAACCATCCAGCTAATTTAAATCCAAAAGATATAGGCTCCCCATGTATAGCATGTGATCTTCCGATCATTAAAGTCTCTTTATGATTTGCTGCTACTTTTCTAAGTATTTTTTCAAGATTTTTAATCTCTTGGATTAATAAATCACATGAGTCTCTTAGCTGTAAAGATAAGCCTGTATCAAGGACATCACTACTTGTCATTCCTACATGGATAAATCTGCCGGAGTCTCCAACATATTCATTTATGTTGGTAAGAAAAGCGATAACATCGTGTTTTACTTCTTTCTCTATTTCTTTGATCCTTTCAGAATTAAAAGCTGCTTTTGAGCGAATCTGATCAAGATCTTCTTTGGATAATTGTCCTAACTCAAAATTTGCTTGGCATGCTGCTATCTCTACGTCAAGCCAACTTTGAAATTTTGCTTCTTCAGTCCAAATGCGCCCCATCTCAGGCAATGTGTAACGTTCAATCACTAATTTTTAAGAATATATATTTAAACTTTATATCTAATTTGACTAATACGCTCAATACTTTTAAATCTAATAATGTTTACTTATAAATAAATGGTTAAGAAATTTATTTATTAATTAAGCATAAAAATTAGCAAAACTATTTTTCATAAAAATTTTTTTCAAAATATTGAAAGGTTTTTCTATTAATGTGATAAAAAGTTAATAATTAGACTTGAAATGTATGCCATTAGATGATCATTTTTATTATGGTTTATTGTTAGATGATTAAAAAGATTAGATTAGATGTTTTTCTTTTTAATAAAGGATTAGTTGATTCTCGAGAAAAGGGTAGAAAACTTATTCTTGCAGGGAAAGTTAAAGATAAATACGGAAAAGTACTTGATAAACCTGGTCAAGAAATATATGTAGAATCCGAGTTAACTATTTCTGCTGAACCAAAATTTGTATCAAGAGGAGGTGATAAATTACTTGAGGCTTTTGAAAGATTCCCTTTAAATGTTAATAATAGAATTTGCATAGATGCTGGAATCTCAACTGGAGGATTTACAGATTGTTTATTACAACATGGAGCAAAAAAGGTTTATGGAATTGATGTAGGATACGGACAAACATCTTGGATTATCAGAAATAACCCAAAAGTAGAATTATTTGAAAGAACAAATATTAGATATCTCAATTCAGAAATTATTCTTTCTAAAGAAGAATATGCCCCTGATTTTGTTGTTGCAGATCTCTCTTTTATTTCTCTAAGATTAGTATTACAACCAATAAAAAGTTTATTGAATACAGAATTTCATGAAGGTGTGTTTTTAATAAAACCACAATTTGAAGTTGGAAAAGAATTTGTTAGTAAAGGAGGTGTTGTTAAAGAATCCAAATACCATCTAATAGCAATTGATAAATTTATTGAAACTGCAACTAAAGGAGAATGGAAAATTAATGGTTTAATAGCATCACCTTTAAAAGGTCCAGCAGGGAATCATGAGTATCTCATATGGATGAGTAATAAGAAAATTAATGATTTTGAAATAAATAAAGAGTATATTAATAATTTAATAAAGGAAACTATATCTTAAAGAGCATTTTTATCAATATCACCTGTTCTAATTCTTACTACAGAATTTACTTCAGAAATAAAAATCTTTCCATCCCCTATTTCTCCTGTTTTTGCTGCCTCTGCAATAGCTTCAATTACAGAATCAACCTTTTCGTTATCTACTACTACTTCAACTTTTAGTTTTTGTAAGAATTCAACTGTAAATTCAGAACCTCTATATCTTTCTACCTGCCCTTTTTGCCTTCCAAAACCTCTAACTTCACTCACAGTCATTCCAATGATGCCTGCATTTACTAAAGCAACCTTAACGTCATCAAGTTTAAAAGGACGAATTATAGCTTCAATTTTTTTCATAATAAGTTTAATATATTATTTATATTAATTTGTTTTTGGCAAAACATCTAATATTGATATATCAGACATAAATTCAATTTTAATACCTGCTTGAGAAGCATCTTCTTTTAATAATTTTGAATCATTATCTGAAATAATTACTTTATTTGCCGCTAACGCATCCCACTGTTCATTATCAAAGTGAGTTTGTAACCATAACATCCCTAGAATGCTAACAGGCTTTAGCGATTTATTAGATTTGTTGTCAACATTAGTTATGCAAATGTCCATGCAAATAATTTTTTATTTAATTCTATTAACCCTCTAAAAGTCTTAGTAAAATGTGCGCGTTGATACAAAATTCGATTTCTGTGGTATTTAAGTTCTCGATTTGTAATAATTAAGGTTGAATTGATTTTTTAATTATGTTCAAATTTTTGAGAGAAATTTTTAAAAGCAATGAACGATAAATCTAGTTTTGGAACTGAGAAGCCCCTCTATGGCGAAAGAATTATTGAAGAGGCAAAAATAATATGTTTCAAGAATCCAAATGAATCAAGAATATATCTAATAACAATTGAGTTACCAGAATTCACTTGTAAATGTCCCTTCTCTGGATATCCTGATTTTGCAAAATT
>MDTD01032646.1_pt1 | contig 21430 bp, 16 predicted proteins | sample 811221 | NCBI WGS metagenome assembly MDTD01 (sample SAMN05326646, study PRJNA326480) | marine metagenome | isolation source: seawater | place: Pacific Ocean: South West | collected 2011 | reverse complement strand
TTGGCCTAACAAGGGAGAATCTGCGGTTTGCTTCACCGCCGCGGCGGCACGTGAGGCTTGTCCTTCGTCTTGTGCGCCCAACAATTCTTTGGTCATGAGACGCGCGCGGTTCACCTGTTTGGCCCGATTGGGGCGCCCTTCGAGTTTGAGGTAGCGTTGAAACAATGACCCAGCCCGTTCGGTGTTGCCCATCAATCGCTCCGTTTCAGCTAACTGATAGATGGTGTCAGGGTCATTGGGAAACTTTTTGTCATATGCTTCAAAAGTGGTGCGCGCATTTAAAAACTTACCTGCTTTTTGCAGGGCAATCCCTTTATTGAACAGCGCGCGAAGCAAAGAGGGGTTTTTGGCAAATGCGGTGGAGAAAGCTTCAGCGGCCTTCTTGTAATCGCCTGCAGCCATTTTCTCTTCGCCCATGGACAGCAGTTCTTCCTCGGACATGGCCGACATGTAGACCACCTTTTTCTTGGCGGGCTTTTGGGCTGGTTTTTTCTTGGCGGACGCGGACGACGTCGCAGGGTCTAATTTTGCGTCAGGCAATCCCAAGGTCACACCTTGCAAACTGCCCCCCAAATCCAACACCAGTTTTTGTGCCCTTTTGACCCATTTTGTTTCTTTGGCGCGTTTTTCGTTCACCAGGTACTTCTTATAAGAGTTGATGGCTTCGGTCTTTTTGCCAGCCTTGCGGTAAGTTTCGGCCAACCCAAAATGACCGTCTGGGTTGCTAGGGTCTTTGGTGATGAACTCTTTGTATTTCGCCGCCGCCAAATCGTACTTTTTGGCTTTTCGGTAACAGTAGGCTTCTCGGTACAAAGACTTCGGATACGAGGGGTCCGCTTCGAAGGCCGCCGCGAACTTGGCCGAAGCTTCCATGAACTTCTTTTGTTTGACGAGTTTTTTGCCCTCTTTGTAGAGCGCTTTCGCTTTAGCCTTGCCATCCGCTGCCACTGCTTGTGCTGCCGCAGGCGCGGGCATGAAGGCTGGCCCAGCCAGTAAAAGCATCCCAACCACCCAAAATCGAACCATTTTTCCTCCCGAGGAATCTGCCCATTTGTCATAGCACAAAGCCGAGCCGGACAAAAAGCTTACTTTTAAGTGTTGTCTCAAACTTTCAACGATCTATGATGTCTGAACCATTCAAAATAAATAGTTTTTGAGGAGAAATTCGTGCGCGTTCACCTGGAAATGTTGGGCTGCAGGCTCAATGAAGCCGAAATTGCCACTTGGGGCCGTCAATTCCAAGCCCAAGGGGATGAATTGGTGGGCAATGTCCAGGATGCGGATGTGGTGGTCCTTAATACTTGCGCGGTCACCGCTGAAGCAGGCCGCAAATCTCGCAATTGGCTGAAACGCGTTCAAAAATACAATCCCGAAACCAGATTGGTGGCCACCGGTTGTTACGCCACCTTGGCCCCCGAAAAACTCGCCGAAGGATTGGGCGTGGACCTGGTGATTCCCAATGATCAAAAAGACGAATTGGTCTCTTTAATTCAAAGAGGTCTGCGCACCCAAGACATGCCCAAACGTGCGGTGGAGCCTGATGCCGTGCCCTTGTTTCGTCGGGGGCGAACCCGGTCCTTTATCAAGGTCCAAGACGGCTGTCGTAACAAGTGCTCCTTCTGCATTGTGACTGTGGTGCGCGGTGACGAAAAAAGCCGAACCATTTCCGATATCGTTGAAGAGATTAACCACCTGGTGGCAGAGGGCGTACAAGAAGCCGTACTCACCGGGGTGCACGTGGGTGGTTATGGGGCCGATTTGGGGCAAACCCTATCGGATTTAATTCGTGCCATACTCAACGATACCGCGCTCCCTCGCCTGCGGTTGGCGTCGGTGGAACCGTGGGACCTGCCAAATGACTTCTTTACTTTATGGACCAATGAACGTTTGATGCCTCACATCCACTTGCCGTTACAAAGTGGCTGCAACAGCGTCCTGAAACGCATGTCCCGTCGGTGCAGCACCGAACGTTACAAAGAACTGGTGACGCAAGCCAGAGCGACCGTTCCCAGCATGAACATCACCACAGACATCATTGTGGGCTTTCCCGGAGAGACAGAAGAAGAATGGGAAGCCACTTTTAAGTTCGCGAAGGAAATGGCTTTCCAGCACATGCACATTTTCACCTATTCACCGCGTGAAGGTACGCGTGCGGCACGGTTGCCTCATCGGGTTCCTGGTCCCGTGCAAAAGGCCCGAAGTCAACAGCTCCACGGGCTTGGGCAAGTGATGAAACGCCAAGCTTTTGAGGCCTGTTTAAACCAGACGGTCCCTGTACTTTTTGAAAGTTCCCGGCCTGCCCAAGAAGGCGGACTGGTCTTCTCAGGATACACGCCCAACTATTTCAAAGTAGAGGTTGCCGTTCCCGCAGCCATCGATCTTCACAACCAGATTGAACCGGTGGCGCTCACCGGTTTGAGCCGGGACCCATCAGCGATGACCGGCCAAATTAAGCTTGAGCGCCTCGAGCAGTTGCCACCGCAACAGACTGGTGGTTCGGCACCAAAGCGGCATCCAAAATCAACTCTTCTCCACGTTGTGGGCCAACACTGATAATCGTCACGGGCACACCTAACTGCTCTTGCAAATAAGCCACGAAAGATTGGGCCGACCCGGGCAAGTCTTCGAATTTGTTGAGCGTTGATGGCAAATCATCCATCCCCACAAATGCTTTGAGCACCGGTTTGACCTGCTCCAAGACCAAGGGGTCATAAGGGAATCGGTCAATTCGTGTCCCATCGGGCAATTCGTACGCTTCGCACACTTGGTATTCTGAGAGTTTGGACAACACGTCGAGTTTGGTCACTGCCAGTTGCGTAACGCCGTTGATCCGAATGGCATGTCGCAGGGCGACCAGATCGAGCCAACCGCAACGTCTGGGGCGTCCGGTGGTCGCACCAAATTCGCCACCCAACTCGCGCAGCTGCTCACCCACTGCCGTGTGTAGCTCTGAGGGGAATGGGCCTTCGCCCACGCGCGTGGTATATGCTTTGGTCACACCGAGAACCTCGCTGGCCCACGCCGGCCCCACGCCACTGCCCAATGCCGCTTGGGCCGCCGCACAGTTGGAGGAGGTCACATAAGGATAGGTACCATGGTCCACGTCGAGTAAGGCGCCTTGCGCCCCTTCAAACAAAACACGTCCGCCGCTCTCACCTATTTGAACAATGAGTTCACCGACATCGCCCAGCAAAGGCGCAATCTCTTCGCCGAGTTTGTGGCAACGTTGAATCATCTCTTCAATTTCAACGCCCAAATAAGGTTCGTCACCCAAAGCTTCTAGCATGGAGTTCGCCATCATGACACCCGTGCGAATTCGTTCGGTCAACCGCTGTGGTTGAATGAATTCGTACATGCGAATGCCACGACGGGCGGCCTTGTCTTCATAAGTGGGGCCGATGCCTCTACGGGTGGTCCCGATCTTGTGGGAGCCACTGGCTTGCTCACGAGCAGCGTCGAGGCGTTTGTGCCATGGCATGATCACGTGACACATTGGAGAGACAACAAGGCGAGACATGTCGTCAAGCTTACCACGCGCTTGTAACATTTCGACCTCTTGGACGAGGACTTCAGGGTCGACCACGACGCCATTACCGATGGCGCAAGTGGTGTTTTCGTGGAGGATACCGGATGGCACCAAATGCAAGATGGTCTGAACGCCATCCACCACGAGGGTGTGTCCCGCATTGTTGCCACCTTGGAAGCGAACCACCACGTGGGCATTCTCTGCCAGGATATCGACTAATTTTCCTTTGCCTTCATCACCCCATTGGGCGCCCACACAAACCAGACTTTTCATGAGTCTTCCTCTGTTTCGTCACAAATGGACGGTTTTTGGGATCGTCTAGGGGCTTCTTGCGAGGAATACAAGCAGGTGCGTTAAGAGACTTTGGCGATCTGCGGCATGGCCTGTACCGCGGGCTCGGGGATACCCCGGGCGAAGCGCTTAACCGTTGATTTATTTGCAGAAAATGCTTCGATCAGGTGCTCCGCGGCCTTTTCGGGCATGCATTGGTCGCCACAGGTAAAGACATCTAGGGCGGCATAACCCAGCTCTGGCCAAGTATGAACGGAAATATGAGATTCGGCGAGTACCACCACACCACTGACCCCCTGTGGGCTGAACTGGTGAATGACCTTTTCGACGACCGTGCAGTTGGCTTTCACCGCAGCGGAGGCCAAAGCGTCGAGGACGGTCTGTGGCTCGTTGAGCACGTTGTCGCAACATTCCCAAAGTTCTAAATGTAGATGAACACCCAACTGTTTCATAGCCAAACCTCTGTTTCCCAAAGCCTAACCCAACTGTGGGTCGACGTTAAAGGTTATCGGACCAAGAATTAGAAAGTTGCGCCTAATTTCCGGGGGCAAAAACCGCTAAGTCACTGTAATTTTGGAGTTTACCAATTTTCACGGATCATCAAATCTTGTCCGCTTTTGATTTGGATTTTTTTCACAACGGATTTGCCCAACTGGGGATTTTCTAATTTGACCGTGTAAGACCCGGGCGCCAAAGGCATGGGCTGTATGGGCGTCTCACCCACCTTACGCCCATTCAGATAGATATAGGCCCAAGTTTTCACCTTGACCTTCAACCGCCCTTTCTTTTTCTTCACCACAGTTTTTTTTGTGGGGGCAGTACTTTCAGTGTCTGCGGCAGCAGCAATGGTTTCAAGGGTGAGGTTGAGGACCGTATCTTTGTCGAGCGTGACTTTACGAGTGATTTTTTTGTGACCCGGTTTTTCAACGTAAAAGGAAACGTCGTCGCCCACAAAAACTGTTTCGAAACGGTGGGGCGTTTTGCCCAAGACGGTTCCTGCACTGTCGCGGACCAGAGCACCGGTGGGAGTTGATTTAACCGTCAGCTGCACCGGTTTTTTCTCGGCACTCATTTGGACCTGCAAGGTTTTGCGTTGTTGGTCTTCCGCAAACTTCACTTGCCGACTCTCGGTGTTAAATCCAGGCATGGACACGGTCACCTCGTGAATGACGGCGGTGTCCAGGTCGCGCACCAAAGCTGGGCTGGGCTGAGACGCCTCTTTGCCATTGACGTACACCGTGGCCCCTTCCGGAGAAGATTTCACCAGCAAGTCACCTTTTTGGATGCCGTCGCCCTGTAGGAAAAACGCCAACAGCCCGACCAGAATACCACCCACCAAAATACCGATACTCGACCCCACCCTCTTGGCTCGGGGCGAGTTGAGAAGGGTGTCCATATGGGTGACATCAGGTGCAGACGGCATGGTGGTGGTTTGGTTCACCACGCTCCGGGTGAGTGCCGTCTTGGCTTGGGGGTCGACTTCCGCTAAGGTACCCATACCGGGGACGCCCTCTGCGCCCATGCGTTCTGTAACGTCGTCAGAGTTCGGCACACTCGAATGCGCAGCTTTCGCAAACGAGGGCCCTTTTCCTGTGACTGACCCCCATTTGGAGACACTGGGCGTTTTTAAAATACTTGGGATAGAGTCTTCCAGGCTGTAATCGGCTTCTTTTTCTTCTGCGATCACATCACGAAAAATCTTTTGCATGAATTGGCCCACACGCGCCTGAGAATGCACCAATCTTTGTTCGGACAAAAATTCCTCGAGGGCAAAAGCAAAATCTTGGCATGTATCGAACCTACGTTCTGGACGCGGACTCAGCGCCTTCAATAAAATCTCGTCGAGTTCCCTAGGAAGATGCGGGGCCCAATCACTGGGAGGTGGCACCTTGCACTCGATAATCGCATTGAGGGTTCCCACTTCATTTTCCCGTTTAAATAGGCGACGCATGGTCACCAGCTCATAAGCCACGACGCCCAGAGCAAACAGGTCGGTACGGTGGTCGATGGGATGGGCAGCCGCTTGCTCTGGCGACATGTAAGCATATTTGCCTTTTAGCACCCCGCTGGCAGTATGGTTCGTGGAAGAAGCAGCCTTAGCGATACCAAAATCCACAATTTTGGCAGTACCGTCATAGGTGACGATGATGTTCTGGGGCGAGACATCACGGTGAACAATGCCCAAGGGATTGCCTCTTAAGTCCGCCTTTTGGTGGGCATAATGGAGGCCATTGGCTGTATCGATGATGATTTGTAAAGCATGCTGTAAAGGCACATCTTGGCCAATGCGCTCCGCCCTTCGTTGGGTGCGTCGAATATCCTTACCGGCCAGAAATTCCATGGCGATAAAATAGGTACCCTCGTCTTCACCCACCTCAAAAACATTCACCACGTTGGGATGCCGCAAATCTGCGGCCGTTCGGGCTTCATCCAGAAACATCCGAACAAACTCTTCATCTTCGGACAAATGCGGCAAAATACGCTTGAGAACCACCAGTTTTTCGAAACCATCCAAGCCGATTTGTTTGGCCAAAAAAACTTCGGCCATGCCCCCTGAAGCGAGCTTCTTCAGCAATGCATATTTGTTGGCAATAATGGGGGCGGACATGACTCTCCAAATGTTGATTCAACAGCTCATACATTCCCATTGAAACGTAAATTTTTCAAATATTTGGATGCTCTTTTCGCCTAAAAACGGCTCAATTGGCGGCGATTTGGACCGAAGCACTCTCTATTTTGGCGGCGCTGCCATGAAAGGAAGCCATCAATTCCACAAAACGCTCAAAGTGCTCGCAGGCATCGTGTGGACCGGGTGCCCCTTCGGGATGGTACTGCACACTAAAGACGTTTTGGTTCCAAAAGGTAATGCCCTCAGAGGTATTATCAGAAATATTGATCTGGCTGTGCTCGATGTCCGGATTTTGCAGACTGTCCAAATCCAAAGCAAACCCATGATTTTGACTGGTGATCAAAACACGCCCATTGTGACTCACCGGCTGGTTGGCCCCACGATGACCGAAGAGCATTTTGTAAGTCCGTCCACCCAATGCTTGAGACAAAATCTGGTGGCCCATACAAATACCAAAAATAGGCGTGCGGCCCACCAGGGACTTCACCGTTTCCACAGCGTAAGTCATGGTGGATGGATCTCCTGGTCCATTCGATAAAAACACACCATCTGGTTTTAAATCGAAAATGTCTGAAGCTTTGGCGTGGGCAGGAACCACAGTCACTTTGCATCCGTGATGCACCAGCAAACGTAAAATATTCTTCTTAATTCCAAAGTCCACGGCCACCACGTGCCATTTTGCGGGCCGCTTGCTCGGTAATGGCGTACCATCTAGGTCTAAAAGCCCTTCGGAAAAGTCATAGGGTTCCTGACAAGTGACCTTTTGAGCCAAATCCTGCCCTGCCATGGTCGGCAACGCTTTGGCCTTCTCCCAAAGCTCTTTGACGTCGTAATTAGGATCTGTGCTGAGAATTCCCATGGTGCTTCCCGCGGTACGCAGATGCCGCACCAGTGAACGTGTATCGATATCAGTGATGCCGGATTTCTTTTCTTGAATGAGCCAATCATTCAAATTCACATCCGAACGCCAGTTGGAATCAATGGAGGAGAAATGACGACATATCACCCCAGCCGAATGAATCGCAGCGGCTTCAAAGTCCATTTTCTGGACCCCATAGTTGCCAATTTCAGGGTAGGTGAAAGTCAACAACTGCCCGTGGTAAGATGGGTCTGTAAGTAACTCAGGATACCCCGTCATCGAAGTTTGAAAAACCACTTCTCCTGGTGTTTCTTGGCCCAGGGTACCGATGGCTTTGCCTTCGAAAACTTTGCCATCAGCTAAAACCAAAGCCGCAGGCGCATTGGAGGGGGTCGTTCGGGTATAGTTCGGGTATGTCATCTAAGCCTCTTTTCAAAAGCGGAATTCATAAATGCCCAGGCACCTCTGGCCAATGTGGCCTGCACCGCCCCTTCACCTGTGGTGTCGAGGTTTGGTGTATTGTTGAGGCTTCCATATGTGGGCTGCTCATTGGCCGTCCAAGGCGATTGTGGACAAAACAGCATCACATCAGCGCGTTGCCCTAAGGACAAACAGCCGCGGTCACTCAAACCCAGCGTCTGCGCCGGCAAGGTCGCAGTGGAGCGAATCAAATCGGTAGTGGTCACACCCCCAAGTAAGTCGTTCGACGCGTGGTGGAACAGAGAACTGAAATAGCGGGACGACGCCATGGCCCCGGGCGTTGCGAGCGCAAACTCAACTTCTTTCTCTTGCGGGGGCACCGGTCGATGACCACTGGCAACCACCAAAAGCCCTGCTTTCACCGCGTGACATAAGGCCTGACGGTCGGTTTCGGTACGAAGGGGCGGCCAAAATTTAATGGACGTATCATAGGGCCGCTCCAAATGGATCTCTTCGGTGAGCATCAAATGCCAAGGCGACACAGCGGCACTCACGGCCACCCCATCCTCTCGAGCACGGACAAAAGTTTCTAATGCACGAGCACAGGACAAAAAACCCACGTGCATCTGGGCCCCGGTAAGCTTTGCCATTTCGATGTCTCGCGTCACGGCCAAAACTTCAGCTTCTTCAGGAACACCTTTTAGCCCCAATCGAGTGGCCACTTTACCTTCGGCGATCACCCCCTCATGCCCAAAGCCAAATATGGGTTGTCCACCAAGCACCATGGTCTGAACGCCGGCTGCGTAGCGGCATGCATTTTGGTACCAAGAAAGATTACGCAAAGGCGTATCCACATCGGAGAAGGCCACCGCTCCAGCCGATGCCATCTCGGCCATATCCGCCAGGTATTCGCCTTCTCGTCCCACTGAAAGCGCCCCTGCAACACATAAGTCTGCAGTATTTGCCTTTTCGGCGCGCCAGAGTCGGTGAGACACGTCTTCACCGGCTTCCACCGTGGGTTCGGTGGTAGGCAGACCCACAACCGTGGTGACGCCTCCCGCCACAGCGCCCATGAGTGTTTCGTCCAAACGCTCTTCTTCTTCGTTGCCAGGAGAACGCAGGTAGACGGCCATATCCACCAACCCCGGCATCACCTGCAGATCGGCCACGTCCACCACCAGGGCGTCATCTGGCGCAGACTGTTTGGGTTGGTCCAGTCCGTTAAAAATGCCAGCTATCTGACCATCTTGGACCAAAACATCGGCAGGACCATCCCAGTTGTTGGTGGGGCAAATCAAATGGCCTTGTTGCAGCCAGATTGTTTCATGATTGCGGTTGCCCATCAGCGTGTTCCTCGATGTTCATTCTGTTGGCCCAAGGCAAGTAAATAAAGAACGGCCATTCGTACGGCGATTCCGTTCTCGGCCTGCTGCAAAATCACGGAACGAGGGTCATCGGCCACTTGCGGGGCAATTTCAACGCCTCGGTTCATGGGACCCGGGTGCATCACAATGGCGTGTTCCGGGAGTTTAGCCAAACGTTTTACGGTTAAACCAAAGTGTCGGAAATATTCGCGTTCTGAGGCCATCAGGGGTTCCGCAATACGTTCCTTTTGGATGCGCAACATCATCACCGCGTCCACGCTTTCAAGGGCCTCATCCACATCCGTGAACGCCGCCACACCATACTGCTCTAAAGCTTGGGGCAACATGGTGCCAGGCCCAGCCACCCGCACTTCGGCGCCCAATAAACGCAAACACAACATGTTGGAGCGTGCCACCCTGCTGTGGGCAATATCGCCGATAATTGCAATTTTGAGGCCTTTCAGCCCTTCCTCAGAGCTTCGGTCAAAATGCGACATCAAAGTAAAGGCATCCAACAGAGCTTGCGTGGGGTGCTCGTGCGCCCCGTCACCTGCGTTGATGATCGCGCCCGTCATTACTTGAGTCAACATTTGGGGAGCTCCAGCTTGACTGTGTCGCACCACCACCAGGTTGGGGTTCATGGCCTCCAAAGTACGACCGGTGTCCAACAAGGTTTCACCCTTTTTGAGTGAAGAGGTGCTGGCGTTAAACTGAATGGTGTCGGCACTGAGCCGTTTAGCGGCCAACTCAAAACTGGTGCGTGTGCGGGTCGATGCCTCGAAAAATAAGTTCGCGACGGTGTGTCCTCGTAAAAACGGCACCTTTTTCAGATTGCGATCGTTGACTTTGGAAAACGCCTTCGCCGTCTGTAAAATTAACAACACATCTTCTTGAGTGAGGCCATCAATGCCGAGCAGGTGCGAAACGCTCAAGGTCCCTTGCGGCAGGTTGGTCACTTGACTCATGCGTCACTCCCATTGGCGGCTTTTACTTTTCTGATAGACCATAACCCATCGCCAGTGTGCCCTTCTTCTTTCAGGTGCAACTTGATTTGTTCATTCAGCTGGCTTTCGAAAGACGCGCCGCAAAAGTCGGGTTGAATGGGCAGCTCGCGGAAGCCCCGGTCTACCAAGACAGCCAACTTGATCTGAGTGGGACGACCAAAATCAGTCAGTGCGTCCAACGCAGAACGTACCGTCCGTCCCGTAAACAAAACATCATCCACCAAAACCACGTACATCCCCTCTACATCGAAGGGGATATCGGTGCCCCTCAAAAATGGGATTCGCGTGGCCTGCCCAGTCATCATGTCATCGCGGTAAAGAGTGATATCCAATACGCCCATTGGGACATCTTGCCCCAAATCTGCGGACAACGTTTTTTGCATGCGTTTGGCCAGATGGGCGCCCCCGGTACGAATGCCTACCAGGGCCAGCGGGGTTTGAGGACGCTGACGGGCAAAGGCTTCATACCCAACACGGATGGCCTGGCTCAAAGAAGTCAGGACCTCTTGAACACGTTGGTCATCCCAAATCTGGGAGGGCTCTGGGCGTTGTGGCTCATTCATGGGCTCTCCAAAATCCGACGTAACACTCCCCGATGGTTTGGCCCCTGTAAACCCCTTTCGGGGTGTGATCGGGCAATATGTTTCATAAAGTTCACCAATCCGCACCCAATTGTCCCGAAGGGCGTTGACAACGCAGGTCTTCATTCGTTAGGGCAAGACCTCCCTCGAACGGAGCGTGGCGCAGTTTGGTAGCGCACTTGACTGGGGGTCAAGGGGTCGCAGGTTCAAATCCTGTCGCTCCGACCACGAGGGACTGGGCAAGGGAAACCTTGCCCTTTTTTATTTAATTTCAGGTGTTTAAATGACAGAACGGACCCTTCCCACCATCTTGGTTAGTAATGATGACGGTTTTTCCGCCGAAGGCATTCAAGCGTTGGCCGCCGGGCTATCCCAGTTTGCGAATGTGGTTGTAGTGGCGCCAGCCCTAAATCAAAGTGCCGTGAGCCAGGCCATTACACTGAAAAAGCCTCTCAAAATACACCAGCACAGCGCCCCGGGCGGACAAGAGCTGCCTTTTCAGCTGTATGCAGTGGATGGTACCCCTACAGACGCCGCTTATATGGGTCTTTTTAAGGTTCTGGCAGATTCTCCGCCTGACCTGGTGGTTTCTGGCATCAATCATGGCGCTAACCTTGGCAAAGACGTTCTATACTCGGGGACCGTGGCAGCGGCCCTCGAAGCAGCCATCCATGGGTTTAAAGCGGTGGCCTTTTCTCTGGTCAAATCTCAGGCGCCGTGGGACTTCGCCAAGGCCGTGGACTGTGCTGTCCATTTCTGCCAAATGCTCCTGGAGGCTAAAGATGTCCCACGCGGCGTGGTCTTCAATGTGAATGTGCCCGGGGAACTCAGCGAAGATCGAATGGTCATCACCGACTTGGGAATTCATGATTACACGCAATCCGTCGAAGAACGCACATGCCCAAGAGGCGAACCCTATTACTGGATTGGCGGCTCTTTGGCCGGTTTTGAACGGATTCCAGGAACTGATTGGGATGCCATCGCTAATGGTCACGTGAGTGTCACGCCTTTATTGCCTCAATTTTTTGCACGCAACGAAGCCCAATGGCTCGGCAAACAACGACTAAGTTCATGGAAACTCGACCCCTCCCAATTGGACCTAAAGGCAAAATCATGAAGCAAGACTTCGACGACTTGAGCAAAAGAGACATGGCCACCCTCGTTGGCAAAGGCCTGCTCATGGGTGGTGCCGACGTCATTCCGGGAGTTAGCGGCGGAACTGTCGCGCTTATTGTTGGCATCTATCAACGCTTGATCAACGCCATTAAATTATGGTCCCCAACCACTGTCATCAACCTGCTAAAAAACATCTCCGGTCTTTGGCAAAGTGGCACACCACGACAAAACCTCATCCGCGCTTTACAGGATGTGGACTTCTTTTTTGTAGCGCCTTTGGGGGCCGGGGTCGCTTCCGCCATTGTGGTGGCATCCAAAATCATTCCCAAGCTGTTACAAACGTATCCCGCTCAGATGAACGGTTTCTTTTTTGGTTTGATTCTCATGTCCACCTGGGTCCCCTACAAGCTCCTCGAGCGAAAAGGCGTTCGAGAATGGATTTCCATTGCCTTCTTTTTGATTCTGGCTTTCTTTTTGGTGGGCCTTCAGGATGCGAACACCCCGAAAGGTTTGCTCGCCATTTTCTGTGCCGGAGCCATCGCCATATGCGCCATGATTCTTCCGGGTGTCTCGGGGTCCTATCTGCTCAAAGCCATGGGGCAATACGAATACATCCTCACCAACCTGCACGATGCATTGGCCTTAAATGGCGGGGCCATGGTCACCATTATCTGCTTCCTGGTGGGGATCGTGGTTGGCATCACCACCTTTGCACGGGTCCTGTCCTGGTTGCTCAAAAATAAACCCGCACTCACGTTTTCCGCCCTCGTGGGATTGATGCTCGGCGCCCTTCGGTCCGTCTGGCCTTTTCAGACCGCTCAAAAAATGCCGGCCATGCCCGCCCAATGGGGTGCCACCGAAATACAAAGCTTGGTGGCCATGGGAATTGGCATGTGTCTGGTAGGTTTACTATTATATGTGGGTCAAAAGAGCGAAAACCATTCTTCTCCCATCCATGAAAACAACTCCTAGCGCATATCTGATTCAAATCAGCACTCTGGCAGCCGTCCTGCTATTGCCACTGGCGCAGGCCACGGGTTGTGCCACCTGGTTTTCAAAAAAAAATGATGAAAGCATCAGCAGTGCCAATGGCGAGGGCCTTCCCGGTGTCTATTACGAAGTACAATCCGGTGACACCCTCTGGGCCATCTCCAAGCAATATCAAGTTCCCGTGGATGAACTTCTCGAAGTCAATGGTCTGGCCCAAGCTCAAGGACTGGCCATAGGTCAAACCCTCTTCATTCCCACCCCTTTGGAACACGCGCCACAAGCCCCCAAAGTCACGCGCGCAACACGTAAAAAGCCCACCGGTTCAGCAACCTCTTCAAAAACAAGCATGGAGGCCTTGAAAGCAGTGGGCGGCCAATCCATGGGATGGCCCCTCGGGCAAAGTGGCGGCGTTCTTTATCGAACCTTTCGCAGCAACCGAGACAATCCTTATGAAGGCATCTCCCTGGGCGCACCCGAAGGCACTGCCGTGTTAGCCGTACTAGATGGTGAAGTGAAGTACGTTGGAGAAGAGCCAACGGCTTTTGGTAAAATGCTGTTGATCAAACATGCCGATAAACACATTACAGTTTATGCTCACATGAAAGACATCGAGGTCAAACCCGGCATGAGAGTAAAAAAAGGGAAACAGATTGGCACATTGGGCCAAACTGGCCGTACCGAATCCCCCCAGCTTTTTTTTCAAATCCGACACGATCGACGAGCAAAAAACCCCTTAGAATATCTGTCGCTTGAAGATGAATAAAGGAGGGTTTTCAAGTTGACCCTGTGTCCAGCTCCGATCTAAAAGCCCTACCAAGTGGACCAAAGATGCTTCCATAGCTCAGTTGGATAGAGCACTGGTTTCCTAAACCAGGGGTCGCAGGTTCGAGCCCTGCTGGGAGCGCCACTTTTTCTAAACACACGTTTATAATAGATCTTTCCCCGTGTAGGACAATGTAGGACGTCGAAAAAAAACGGTTTTTCGTGATCCATCTCACAACTTTCCATCACCCAAAGCGATACTTAAATCGGTTTTTAACTAAACAAATATTTTTTGGGGGGGACCGAGTTGTCCCTAGGGAGTTTTCAAATGGCGATTAGTAATACGGTAAACAACACAACATCGGTAACCAACAACAACACTGTTAATAACATCAACATTAATATTAACATTAACAACATCAACTCACCTACCGGCGTCACCGCGGTCAATAACTTCCAAAGTTTGACCCAGCGACCTGGTTTTTCGAGCTACGTGAGTGCCACCTCTGTACACTGCGGCACGGTCGGCCAATTACCAAAACCACAGGTGGCACAGGCCGGTACACCCGCAGGCAAAGGCTTGAGCAAAGACCCACAAGGGTGGCCAAAAGGAACGATTAAAACTGCCGGGGGCTACCACATCGTTCCGGAGGGCAAACAAGCAGCTTGGAAGATTTACGGACCCGATCAAAAACACGGTCAGAAAGCGAATACACGCGTCTGGGGCGACCCCCATGTATCCGAAAAAGATGGCACCCGATGGGACTTCACCAAAAACAGTGACTTTCTCTTGCCTGACGGTACACGAATTAACTGTCAGACCACGTCGGAAACGGGCAAGTCTGTGTCCAAAGGTCTCACCATCTCCAACGGGATGGACAAGGTGAATGTCAGCGGGATTAACACCAATCATCCGAAGACTGGTGAAATCACCAAAGACGGTTACGAATGGCGCGCCAAGCACATTCAAGGCAACCCCACCCGCGATACCTTTCGGTTGGGTGGCGATTCTAAAAACATCCATTGGTTCAAAGACGGTAAGTCCGGCAGCGATTTGATCACCGGCGCTTACTACAAAAATAACGCTTACCAGCAAAAGATTAACCCGAACAAGAAGTACTGGGTGGCACCACAAATGCGGCCTGCCACCGGAAGTAACGCTTGGGGCAATCAGATTCGCAACCAGACCACGGATGTATTGGGGCACCTGTCGCAATCTCAAAGTCAAGCGCAACTCAATGGTTCTTTTATGGCTTTGGATCATGCCAAACAAGAACTGAACCAAGCAATCGGACCATTTAAGCCTTACCAACCCAGCATCAACACTTGGGGACACTTCGGCATGGGTTTTGGCTCAGAAAGCAACTCTTATTTTGAGTCTCATGCCTGGACTGACGGGGTCAATAGTGGCTACGCTGCCTTCGGTGTGTCCAGCAACTATCACGCATTTGGTGGTCTGGGATGCTACTTCAACGACTGGGGCCATGCCTTCGGCTGTGTGGGTGCAATGGGCGACCTGTTCAACGCCCATGACTACTTCGCGGTGTCCACCACCAGTTTCATGGCCAGCCGTCTGTGCTAAAATTTAACGGGGAAGAATGAGAGATTCAGATGATGCCGTGCAGTTTGAGGGGATTTGCCGGCGTCATCTGATTTTCGATGTGACATCACATCACAGGAGTCATCATGTCTACAGATACAACCAGAACAACGAACCAGCCCACCTCCCTAGGAGAGGTTACCAACCTGCCCGAATTGCCCGCGGACTTTTTGGCCGAGGCCAAAGCAGAGGGCGCGGAAGTGGTTCCCTACGCACCGGATCAATTGGCAGCCTTCATCCAAGGACAAATCACTTTGGGTGATCTCGAGGGGATTCCAAAAGAAGCCCAGTACCAAATGGCCAACAAAGGCCATCAACTTCTCGAAGAAGGCAAACTCGACGATGCAAAAGTGGTTTTTGAAGGCTTGCTGGCCCTCGACCCCTTTGATGCTTACTTTTTGACCGCTCTTGGCTCTATCGCCCTGCGCACGGAGCAATACGACGCCGCGGATCACTTCTATTCTAGAGCGTTGGAAATAAACCCTTTTTCCATTGCAGCATGGGCACACAGGGGAGAAACCCGAGTCCACAAGGGCCTCTTGTTAGAGGCCTCTGAAGACCTGAAAAAAGCCATGGATTTGGACCTCCAGGGCGAAGATCCTATCGCCCAAAGAGCTCGGTTGGTGGCCCAAACTGTGGCAGATCAGCTCAAAGCACAGCAGAAAAGCGTGTAAAAATCGCATATTCAAAAAAACTGGAATTCTGCGATTGACGTCCGAGAAAAACCTCTCTAAGTGCAGGTCATGCCCGCACGGAAAGACATCAAATCCATCTGTGTATTAGGTTCCGGGCCCATCGTAATTGGGCAGGCCGCCGAATTCGATTATTCCGGAACCCAAGCCATCAAAGCCCTCAAAGAGGACGGCTATCGCGTGGTATTGGTGAACTCCAATCCCGCCACCATCATGACAGATCCTGAGTTTGCCGACGCAACTTATGTTGAGCCACTCACGGTCGAAGTGGTCACCAAGATTCTAGAAAAAGAACGACCCGATGCGCTGTTGCCAACAGTGGGTGGTCAAACCGCGCTTAACTTGGCCATGGATTTGGACAAGACCGGCATTCTTAGAGATCTTAATATTGAATTGATCGGTGCAGAGCCCGAAGTGATCGACCGGGCTGAAAACCGCCAGCTCTTCAAAGCCGCCATGAAAGAAATCGGGCTGGAATCCGCCCGTTCCGAAATTTGCCATACCTGGGAAGAAGCTCTCGCGGCAAAGGAAAAACTCGGATTGCCAGCAGTGATTCGGCCCAGCTTCACCTTGGGCGGCAGTGGTGGCGGTATCGCCATGAACGAAGAAGACTTCGAAACCATTGTTAAGAATGGTTTGGAGCAAAGTCCCACCAACGAAATTTTGCTCGAAGAAAGCATTCTTGGCTGGAAAGAATATGAATTCGAAGTCATGCGCGACAAAGCTGACAATGTGGTGATCATTTGTAGCATCGAGAATCTCGACCCTATGGGCGTACATACCGGCGACTCCATCACGGTAGCGCCAGCCCAAACGCTCACGGACAAAGAATATCAAATTTTGAGAAATGCCTCCATCGATGTCATGCGGGTGATTGGGGTGAAAACCGGTGGTTCCAACGTTCAGTTCGCTGTGAACCCAGACGATGGTCGTGTGGTGGTCATTGAAATGAACCCTCGCGTGTCACGGTCCTCCGCCCTCGCCTCTAAAGCCACCGGCTATCCCATCGCAAAAATGGCTGCAAAAGTGGCGGTTGGCTACAACCTTGACGAGATAATGAACGACATCACCTTGAAAACCAAGGCAGCTTTTGAGCCCGCTTTGGACTACGTGGTGGTAAAGATTCCGCGCTTTGCTTTCGAAAAGTTTCCTGGCACACCTCGCGTGTTGACCACCCAAATGCGATCTGTGGGAGAAGCCATGGCCATTGGCCGGACCTTCCAAGAATCCATGTCAAAGGCTTTGCGGTCCTTAGAGCACGGTGTGGGGGGCATTGAGTCCGCTGGCATCACCAAAGCGGGCGGCGCGGCTTGTGACCCAGCAGATTTACTTGAACGACTTGGCACACCCGCCCCCGAAAGATTGTGGCTTATCATCGAAGCCCTACGACAAGGCCACAGCATTGAAGCGGTACACCACGCCTCCGGCCGAGTGGACCCCTGGTTCCTCGCCCAGATTCAAGAAATGGTGGCCAAAGAAAACGAGCAAGCGGCGTTGTCCAATCTCGAATCATTGGATGCCACCGCCATGCGCGACATCAAAAAACTCGGGTTTTCAGACGCCGAAATCGGTCAATGGTTCGACCAAGATGAAACCTCAGTCCGGGCTCACCGAAAGGCACTGGGCGTCCGCCCCGTCTACAAGCGCATCGATACATGCGCCGCTGAGTTCGAGGCCCACACGCCCTATATGTACTCCTGTTACGAGACGCCTTTCTCAAAAATCACTGACAACGGGGTTGTCGAAGAGAACGCTTGTGAATCAGAGCCCACCGACCGGCAAAAAATCATGATTCTCGGGGGCGGGCCCATTCGCATTGGTCAAGGCATCGAATTTGATTATTGTTGTGTACAAGCGTCTTATGCCCTTCGAGATGCAGGTTACGAAACCATCATGGTCAACTGTAACCCTGAGACCGTCAGCACCGATTATGACACCTCAGATCGCCTTTACTTCGAGCCGGTCACTTACGAACACGTCATGGACATTGTGGACCTCGAAAAACCCATGGGCGTGATCGTTCAGTTTGGGGGTCAAACACCCCTCAAACTCGCTCAACAACTTCACAACGCCGGGGTCCCCATTTTGGGCACCACCACCGACGCCATTGACCGCGCCGAAGATCGAGAGCGTTCAGACGAATTAGTGAAGAAGCTAAAACTCAATCAACCAGCCTCCGGATTGGCCCGTTCTTCCGATGAAGCATTAAAAGTGGCGCAAGAGATTGGCTATCCGCTCTTGCTTCGACCCTCTTATGTGCTCGGAGGACGCGCCATGGAACGCGTGCACAACGATGCGGAACTCAACCGATATCTCACCGAAGCCATGCAGGCCACCGAAGACCGGCCCTTACTGCTCGACCGATTTCTAAGCGGCGCCATCGAAGTGGACATTGACCTGCTGTGCGACGGTGAAGAGGTCATGATCGGCGGGGTGATGCAACACATCGAAGAGGCAGGCGTTCACTCCGGCGATTCTTCTTGTGTGACACCGCCCCATACTTTGTCCGCCCCCGTTGTCGATGAAATTTGCCGGGCGGCCTCGGCAGTGGCATTAGAACTCGGCGTTTGTGGTTTAATGAACGCTCAATTCGCAGTGCAGCGAGACCGCGTTTTCGTTATCGAAGTCAATCCACGGGCATCCAGAACGGTCCCCTTCATTAGCAAAGCCACGGGCATTTCGTTGGCGCGACTGGCTTCCCGTGTCATGGCCGGCGAAAAGATCAAAGACCTCAATATCACTGCCCCGCCCATTCACCGACACCAAGTCCCTTATGTTTCGGTCAAAGCCGCGGTGCTGCCCTTTATCAAATTCCCGGGCACCGATACCCTGCTCGGCCCTGAAATGCGTTCCACTGGTGAAGTCATGGGCATCGACAGTGCCTACGCCAATGCCTTTGCCAAAAGCCAGCTGGCCGCCGGGCACATCCTCCCGAGCAAGGGACTCGCTTTTGTCTCCGTGGCCGATGTGGACAAAGAAAGTGTGCTGCCCATCGCGAGAAGGTTGTACGCCTGTGGTTTTCAACTCATGGCCACCGGCGGTACAAAACGGTTCTTAGAGAGCAACGGCGTTTATGCCAACCGTGTGAATAAAGTCAGCGAAGGCTCCCCTCATGTCCTCGATCAAATCGAAGAAGAAAAGGTTCAACTGGTAATCAACACCACCGTGGGCGCTCAATCCATTAAGGACAGCAAAAGCCTCAGACGTGCGTCAGTGAATAAAGGTCTGCCTTACTATACGACCATTTCTGGCGCCATCGCCGCCCTTGAAGCCATCGAAGCCATCAACGAGCAAGATGTCTATGGCGTTTCTTCCTTGCAGCTACGCTTACAATCCAGAACCCAACCAGCACTTTAAGGGGGCTTTCTCATGGCATCTCCAGACGCGACTTTGGTGACCACTGAAATAATTGACCGCGTTATGCGGATCACGCTTCAGGCCCCGCCTGCCAACACCTATTCCCACGCCATGATGCGCCAGCTGGACGAAGCCATTTTGGACGCCAGATTCAATGATGATGTTGAAGTCATTATTCTCACCGGCGCGGGCGAAAAGTTTTTCTGTGCGGGGGCCGATATTGGGATGCTCCAAGATGCCGAACCTCGGTTCAAATACCAGTTCTGTCTGCACGCCAATGAAACCCTGCTGCGATTGGAGCATACCCCCAAAGTGGTCATCGCTGCCATCAATGGTCATTGCGTGGGTGGCGGTCTGGAAGTGGCCATGGCATGTGATTTACGGGTTGCCATGACAGGCAGCTACAAACTGGGCCTTCCCGAAATGAAATTGGGTGTTTTGCCGGGTACGGGCGGCACGGCACGACTCACGCGTCTGGTTGGAAAAACCGCTGCACTGGATATGATGCTTCATTCGGACATGTTTGGCCCCCAAGAGGCGCTGGACAAGGGCATCGTGTCGCGGGTCTTCGAAGCAGAAAACGTGGCTGATTTTCAACAGCAAGCCCTGGCCATGGCTCAAAACCTCGCGTCGCCCAACCAGGCCGCTTTGGCCGGAGGTCTGATCAAGCGCTCTGTTCAATCGGGTGCCGATTTGGGACTCGAACAGCACCTGGCCCTCGAACGGGAACTGCAACAGCGCCTTTTCACCTCCGAAGACGCCAAGGAAGGCATTCGCTCCTTTCAAGAAAAGCGTCCTCCTGCGTTCACTGGCCGTTAAGTTGAAACCTTCGCTTTTACACATATGGCTCATGGGTGCCTTGGTGGTCTTACCGATGGGCTGCACGAAAGACGACCCAAAACCGGCGGAACAAGCAGAAACCTTTACTGGCGATAAGCTCCTTCGGCGCTATCAGCTTCCAAGCCTGAAAAGCTACGTCACCCTCCCCGAAGACTGGAAGGCACAAATCAAATCCAGGCCCAACTGGAAAGAAATCGTTCAGCGTGCCAAACCCACTGATAGCGCTGCCCAACAACTGGATTCGACGCTCATCTTTGAGGCACGTCCCTCTTTAAAAGACTGGACGCCGCATCTCCCCCGACTCGAAATCTATCTGGACGCCCCTTTGGCCGAAAACATGGATCTCCAAGGTTATTTTCAGAAAACAGGGTTGGGCGCCCCCATGGACGGCACCAAAATTCTGCACGCGGAAAAGGAGCGTCTCCGGTTGGATGACCGTTCGGTCCTCAGCACCCGCCGCGAGCTGGAATTCCAAGGCCCGAAGCCTTTAAAAATGCGTCAATACATTCTGCACGCTTTGGTCCCTGTCCCAGAACTGCAAGATGCCACTGTTGGCCTTACCTTTGTGCTGTCGGCAACCCAGCTTGAGACACTGCAGGGCCTGAAAGAACAGACTTTAAGAGCTATCATGGGTAGCGTAGCCTTTAAAAAACGAAAATAGGATGCTTCGGTAGGTCTAGGGCCGGATGACAGCGTTGGCGCTTGACTGCTTCATCCGCTCAAACTGGTCGTGTGCTTTTTGAAACCGCACCAACTGCCGGCGGTATAAAGGATCATCCGGGGCGATGGCGATGGCCTTTTTTATGGCTCTCACCGCTCTGGAGTGGTGGCCGGTCACATTGAAGACTTCTGCCAAGGTGTCGAGAAACGCAGGGTTTTCTGGCTCCGTGGTGAGCGCCTGTTGCGCATGAACCAGTGCTAAAACCGGGTCACGTAGAGCCGGGTCCTTGGTGGTCACCAGCAAAAATGCAAGATTGTTACGGGCCAACCCATTACTCGAATCCAAACGAATGGCTTCTCTATAGGCCGATGCAGCCTCTGTGTCCCGCCCGGAACCCACCTCTAATGCTCCAATTTGAATCCATAAATCCACGCTTTGTGGGTTTTCGATGATGCCCTCAGTCAAAATTCCCAGCGCAGCGGTGCTTTCGCCTGCCATCACCAGGGTTCGGGCCATGACGGAGTAGGCATCCACATCTTGGGGGTCTTCCTCGATCCGTTCCTTCGCCAACTCAATTTGGTTCTGAAAATGTAGGGAGATGGATTGTAATGCCAAAGCGCGCAGCTCGACATTTTTGGGGAAGCGCTGGGCGTACTCCATTAAGATTTCCAGTGCTGCCTGATAATGGCCCCGGTCTTTTTGAATCAAAGCGATGCTCATCACCAAATCGAGGTCCTG
>MDTD01041643.1_pt1 | contig 21437 bp, 17 predicted proteins | sample 811221 | NCBI WGS metagenome assembly MDTD01 (sample SAMN05326646, study PRJNA326480) | marine metagenome | isolation source: seawater | place: Pacific Ocean: South West | collected 2011 | reverse complement strand
GGACCTACTTCTTGGGACGGTTCATCACTTGCTGCAGATCAATCAGCGCATACTGACCAGAATAATCCAGTTATGACTTTCTGTAAGTCTATAGGCACCCAAGGCGCCTGTAAGCAAGATGTTCAGTGGACAGTTACCCTTTGGCTGCATGATGATGAAGGACACTCAAGAAAGATTTCTGTGGTTATAGAAACCGATGACGCTAATGCAGATGAATTCGATCCAGTTCCTAATGCGATTGTAGAGATTAGGCCAGAATACGCTGAAAACATCGAGTTGATTGGGTCATCTGGAGCAAACAATGAATGGGACAAATATCGAATCATATTGGACGAAGATGGACAAATCCCGATTTATTTCAACGCATCAAGTTCTTATGATGAAGACGCTCCTGAGGGAAGTTCTGGAATCAAGTCATACCAGTGGGATGTGTATTACGATAAGGCACAAGATGCACCACTATCGGCCCTTTATGATACTAATACATTTACTCAGTCTGCCGCAAGTCAGGGTGTCTGGATGTATACATTCGGTGGATTCGGCGTTGACGATGAAGGCTTGTCATACGCTGGTAGGAATATAACCGTTGACGAAGCAACAAATGCAATCACGCAACCAATTAAGGTCAAACTCACAGTCTTTGATGAAGCCGGAAATTGGGATGATGACATGGAAATATACTTCGAAGTATTGGATGCAGGGTTCGGAGATGTTGCTCCTGTGGTAGTGTTTGATGACCCTGACATGTGGAAGGACAAGACCGGATACAATGATTCGGAATTCACCATCTCAGGTACTGTAGTATCAGGTTCGGATGACGGCGATTTCTTTATGGAAATAGCATTTGATGATAGCTTATTTGACGGTGGAGACGATAGAATCAACAGTCTTGAAACCCAAAAACTGGCAGTTGTTAGAGACTTAGCTAGCGGAGACGAGTTCTCACTAACCCTAAATCTATCAGACTTATACTCCAACGTTTCTAAGAATGTCGAGGTATACATCTTCATATACGAATGGGACTCTTTGAATGAGAAGAGATGGACAACACACAACTATGGTTTCGATGATTCCATAACTCTCACTTTGCCTAAGTGTCGCGGAGAAACTGTTCCAAATAATGTTCTTGCCGAAGATCTTGATGGAAGATGGATATTTGTCAACGGTGTTTGCCAGTGGGAAGGAGATTGGAAATTTGAAAATGGACAATGGATTGCACCATCATCTGATGATTCTGGTGATTCCTCTCAATCAAGTAGTAATCTAATTTTGATTGGTGGTGGAGCATTAATCCTAGTAGTTATTCTCGGATTAACAATCCTACTACTGCGCAAGAACGGTGACGAAGGTATGGACGGAATGGTGAAAGACTTCAGCGTCGGTGGATACCAGCAAGATCCTGTTGAACAATATGTCCAACAATTGATTGCTCAGGGTTACCCTGAAGATACGGCTCGAGCCTATGCTGCTCAGTACGCAAGCCAAGCTGGTGGCGGCCAACAAATGGCCACTACAACTCAGGCTGCTACCTCGTCAAATCCAGCAATGGATGCAGCATACCAGCAGTACTACCAGCAGTTCATCTCCCAAGGATATGACCAACAAACCGCAGCGGCTTACGCTCAACAGTATGCTGCGGCGTACATACAACAGCAACAATGAGTAAGAGTTTGACTCTTCACCAATTATTGTAAGTTTGTTACATCAATGGGTTCAAAAGTAACCATTAATCCCACTAGTCATGGACAGTACTGATACCTACACAGTCGCAGACATTAACCTAGCTAAATCCGGCTCTCTCCGAGTCGATTGGGCTAGAGCAAGAATGCCAGTTTTAGCCGCTCTTAAGGAAGAAGCTTTGAAGACTAAACCACTTGCTGGGATGCGAGTGGCAGGATGTCTTCACGTCACTAAAGAAACTGCGGTTCTTATTGAAACCATAGTGGCTGCTGGTGCCGAAATTTCCTGGTCTGGATGCAATCCACTTTCGACTCAAGACGATGTTGCAGCATGGCTTGCTTCCGAAGGGTATTCTGTGCATGCATGGCATGGGCAATCAACCGAAGACTTCTATTGGTGTATCGATAAAACTCTTGAATTCAAACCGACGTTAACTCTGGATGATGGTGCTGACTTGATTGTCAGAGTACACGGCGAAAAATTAGAATATGCAGAAGGAGTTATTGGAGGTACTGAAGAAACAACAACAGGGGTCCACAGACTCAGGGCAATGGGTAAGGCTGGAGACCTAAAATATCCGGTAATCGCAGTTAACGACGCTATTACGAAGTGGGATTTTGACAATGTCTATGGAACTGGTCAATCGACTATTGATGGAATACTTAGAGCGACTTCAGTTCTAATTGCAGGTAAGACATTCGTTGTTGCAGGATACGGCCATTGTGGTAAAGGAGTTGCCATGCGAGCACACGGTATGGGTGCAAATGTAATTATTACAGAGGTTGACCCACTACCAGCACTTAGAGCAGTGATGGACGGTTTTAGAGTCATGAAAATGGATGAAGCTGCTGCATTAGGAGATATATTCTGTACTGCAACAGGTATGAAAGACATTATTGTTGAGAGACATTTTGCTTCGATGAAAGACGGTGCAATCATTTCCAACACCGGTCATTATGATTGTGAAATAAATATTGAAGATTTGCAAGAACTTTCCTCGAGTGTAAGAACAATTAGAGATAATAACGACGAATACACACTTTCTGATGGAAGAAAAATATTCCTTCTCGCCGATGGACGGCTAGTTAACCTAGCTGCAGCAGAAGGCCATCCATCAGAAGTTATGGACATGTCCTTCGCAAATCAATACCTTGCTCTTTGCAGATTGGCAAAAGAAGGAAAAGATCTAGACTCAATTGTCTACGATATTTCCCTCGAACAAGACCAAGGTCTTGCGAAGACTAAATTGGAAACTCTTGGGTTCGAAATTGATGTTCTAACAACTGACCAAGTCGCTTACTTAAGCGACTACACAGTTGGAACGTGAGTTACTCTTCTTCCCAGAAGACACTAGCGGTTCCCTCGCTTTCCTCGATAGCATCATCGATATGCCCGATTTCCTCATAATGTGACTCGAAGTCAGGTAAAGCAATTTTCCAATTTTTCGGAATCTTGTTGTTTTCTTCAATAATTTTAATCATTCTTTCCTGCCATGCTTTCGGCTTTCTTTGCATGATATACATACACAATACAGAGGTTCGAATATTCTCGGGTATAACTGCGAAACCCGACGATGCTTCAAAATTCATTGCGCGCAATAAGTTGAATGCTGGCCTGTTGACGGAACGAAATAAATTCTTAGCAATTCTCATTCCAAATAGAACGGTAGCGAAAATTACTATCGATGTTAAACAGAAAGCACCCCATCCCTGCCCAGCCACACTATTGGATAGCAAAATTACAGCAAACAGGATTGGTATGGTTGTAATCATAAAAATGAAGGTTTCAGAAACCGGCGGCTTTTTCATTTTTGATTCAATTGCATCCCAGCCAGAATGGCGTTTTTCCCATGGCTTGAAATGCTCATTAGGATCTTGTGTTGCAGCAGTTCGAACCATTCCTAGCAATTGATGTATGCGACCATATTGTGTAGTAGCAACATCCATGTTTTCATTGATGATTGTCTCAAGCCTCTGTCGAGATTCTTCATACATTCCCATATCGGCTAAAATTGTTGCTTGTTCAATCAATGGTGTTACTTCATGAGGAGCATGGTGACGAACATCTTGCCACCATTGTAAGGCTTCGACGAGCAATCCTAATTCGTCAGCCAGCAGTCTACCTCCCCTGACCCACATATCGATTCGAGTTGGCTCTAATTCCACTACTTTCTTTAGTGCGGCAAAGGATTTGGATACATCCATCAGTGATACTGGTTCACCGTTTGTCATTAATGCGGCGTCAGAGTACACTTGCCATGCATCTACATGTTCAGGATCGATTTTAGTTGCGGACTTTGCCTCTTGAAGAGCGGTATCTCTATCCCCACTTTCGAGTGCTTCAATCGCATTTAGGTAGTGTTCCTCTGCGCTCATAGCATAGGCACTATGAGTGAATCATTTAATCATCTCGATTTCGTTTGAATTTCCTAGGCACGATTGGTTTTGGAGCGTTGTTGTGAGCGTGGCCAGGTCTTTTGCCTCTGGCTTTACGGAAATTGTTCTGCTTAGGTTTTGTTCGTTCTTTGTTAGACGAAGTATCATTTCTATCAGAAAACCTTCTGTCGTCATCTCTGCGATTTCGGTTATTCCTGTCAAAATCTCTTCGCCCACTGTCGCGTCGTTCTCTTCCACCGCTTCTTCCGAAGTCTCTTCGACCACTATCTCTGCGGTCTCTTGAGTCTCTTCTGCCACCTCCGGAACGTGGTTCACCACACCTATTACACTCAGTTCTAAATGAAAAATTTGAATTTTTACATTTAGGGCAATCCCAGTCGTTATCTGCGAAGGTCTTTCCAGAATTTCTTCTTCCATCCCTTTGCCTACTATTGCCATAGTCTCTTCTACCAAAGTCACGACGATCTCTACTTTCGCCTCTATTATAATCACGACGCCCACTGTCTCTGCGGTCTCTGTAATCTCTCCTACCGCTTCCGGAGCGAGGTTCCCCGCATCGGTTACATTCGTTTCTTCTGGCAAAATTAGAATTATTACACTTAGGGCAATCCCAATCTCCTGAACCGTCATTTCGATTCGTAAAATTAGAGTTACGTTCCGACCTTGAGTTGTCTCTTTGCCTGTAGTCTCTACGTTCATTACGATTATTTCTGTTTTCACGTGGATTGACTCTTCTCTCTTCTCGAGGTTTTTTTGCTCTTATTGTGACTTCCTCGCCGATTAGTGACTCTAAGTTTAACTTTCTATCAATGTGTCCAACATGGGCTATTGGCGCTTCTGTATTGCCTAAAACACCATCTATTTTTCCAATATAAACTCCGTCTGAAGCCTTGACTATAATTGAGTCTAGTGCAGGAGAAGAACCTCCGAATGAAAGTAAAAGCCCACCTTCGTGACTCATTGCTTCGATGGTGCCAGAGAACATAGGAATCACCTTTACTGGCTTTAATCATCACTCAAGTTTCCTTCTGGCGAATGCTGCACCGAGTAGTGTAACAGACAAGGTTGCTAGTAATGATACACTAGGTAAGCCTGAACTTTCAGAATCACTATCAGTGGTCTCTTGATAATTTGAGTCACCAGTATCGTTGGGATTCTTGATTAAAACATTCAACGAACTGACAATTCCGGATTCATCAGTAGCGGAGATAATAACATCATATTCAGTAATACCTTGTTGTACGCAGGTGGCGATTGAGACATCTATTTCCCAATTCTTTCCAACCTTGGTAAAGTCTGTTGCTTGTGAACCACAGAGGCTCAAAGCCAAGGACACTGCTTCACCATCGGGGTCTAAAACCTCTCCTTTCAACGTGAATTTAAGTCCGCTGGCATCCCATGTTGCATTGTTTCCTTCAAAATTAACAACTAATTCAATTACTGGTGGGAGGCTTACTTTTTCTAGTTCAAAGTCCAACATAAAGTTAAATGTCAACATATTGCTGTTGAGAGCAGAACCCATAATCATAACACTACCAGGCTTCAATCCTTCCATAGGCAAAGCGACAGTAACAGCGTCTGTTGTAACAGAGACTGAGCGACTGGTACCCATGATTTGTGATTGATGTGCGTGGGAAACTACACTCAACTCACTTACTAGACCAGTAGGGTTGATAGTAAAATCAATATTTTCGCCGTCGGAAATTTGTCCATTAGCAGTAAACGGTTGTCCAAATGTGAATGTAAGAGTATCATTGTTTTGGGCTCCAAATGGGTCCTTAATCGAACATTCAGCGGTTGATGAGACTGTAGAAGGGGAGGTGACGAACAAATTTCCATCTGAGTCTTGTCGGGAAGACCATGCTGAATTATCGAACTCACAGTCGATACCCCAGCCGTTAGAATCAGATGCCCACTGGCTAATTTCTTCTCCTGTCACTGCTAGATACTCCATACCAGTCATAATTGGAATAATCGAATTATTATTTGGGGCTGCGCCTGACCACTGCGGTATATCATTTGATTCAGGTGCTGAAGTAGTGAAGTCGATGAACAGATTTCGTCCAATAGGCCAATCTGCTTTATCGTAGTCAACGTGTTGCATTATTCTCAAACTTCCGTCAGGTAGGTAGACTTCTACGGGTGCATCGCCAATAATTTCTTGGCCATCATCTTGCATGCTGTAGTTTGAAATTCTAAGACCTTGAATAACTGGGAAAGTTAGCAACAAGTCCGCATTTGTCATGTTTGTCACGTTCAGCGCAAGGGTAAAGTTTGAAGCACCTTTGTTTGGCAGTTGGTCAAATCTCATATTGTTTGATTCGCCTCCTTTAACAAAAAGCGTGATTTGAAGATCGTCTGTAACAGATACTGGTACTTCAGTACAGTTGCTCGATGCGAGCAAATTTTGGCAATTTCTTTCTTCGGAGTGACCGTCTGGAACTAAATCAACCTCGTCAAGTGCAATTCCTTCCTCGACGAATTCGAAATCATTCCAGTCAACTCCGCCTCGGTGCGGTATTCCTTCTCTGATTCCAAGTCTAGTATCCATGTCGACAATACACTTGGGGCCAATTTCTCTAACTGCTTCTCTTTCATCGGTACTAATCCAAGAATTATTTCCTCCAGGTGCACCGTCAAATAATCCATCGAGATTTTCTCTAACAGTAGCAGAGTTACTTCCGTTTACATATGCCGTAGCAGACATACTTGATGTTGCCCAATCGTCTTCTATGTTGATATTGAATAGGGCAAAATTATAATCGAACAAGTCTTCAAAAGTATACCCTGAACAATCAACATCATCTAGTTGCCTTCCAGCAGTTTCAGAATTTTTTTCTTCTGTTAACTGAGATTGTTCTGCAATGGGTGATAAAATCATCATAATCATCAAAATAATCAGGCTTAATGCGGTCGTATGAACCACTAATCGGTTTCCTGCCATGCTATCGCCTAATCCCTGCTTCTCTAATACTCTTTGGCCTAGAGTATTGTTAAAGTCGTAATTATGGTTGTATATTTTTCATTCTAGAATTAAACCAGTACCATGGTATAACACTCCACAGCAAAGCGGCTAAGAACGATAGAACCGGAGATACTCCACGATCGATGTCAGCCAACCTTGTCTCAAGTAAGTGGTGGAAAACACCATTTGGTGAAAATAAATCTAGTAAACCTTCCAAATTAATCCATTCCGGGTCGTTATCTTCACCGATGGATACCCCCGATGCGAATGCGACCATTGTCGTGACTAAAGCCCAAAGAAAGGTGAATAAGAACCAAACACCAATTCCAAAGGCAATGGATGTTCCTTGCTCTTTGGCATATGTCGAAGCAATCAGTGCGAATAGTACATACCACAGCAAAACCAACGCTACTGCAGAAAATGAGATAATTCCATCAAGAAGACTAGGCCAGTCGTCAATTCTGTAGTTCACAATGATGAATGAAATTAGCCAAAGAAGCCATGTCGGAATTAGAATCGAAAACCAGTGGCCAATAATTATCGAAGTTGATTGGTGGGTGCGGGACATGGGTTGTGAGAGTTTGATTTCTAGAACTCCACTCTCTCTGTCTTTGCTAACTCCGTCGAAGGAAATCAACACTCCACACATAGTACCGGCAAAGACAATACCTAAGCTAGTGTAAAACATGACCTCTATTGCAGAGGATGGTTCGACATCGCCAGGTAATACGATATTAGGATCAGAAAATCCCCACGCCATTCCGGGAATAAAGAGAATTAAAATAGGCAACATTATAGCCATTCGTGTTGAAAATAACCGCCTCTTGATATGCTTCAGTGAAATGATTTTTATTTTGTTTAAATCACTCATTCTTCTTCACCTCTATCCCTGTATGGTATCATTGATGAGGTAATAACTCCAAATCCTATTTCATCGAGGTTTTGGCCGGTTGCTGCACACAACAGTTCAACAATGTCAATCTCTTTAGATTTCCAAGATAAAATGTTGTGATTGTTTTGAATTAAGTTTTTCAAGAGTCCATCTGCAGAACTTCTTAGTACAACTGACCATTTTTCGTCTTCCTCATTTGATTGTATTGTAACTTCATTTTCTCCAATAATTTCATCGAAGTTTGGAATTTTTCCAGTACCTGTAATCTCAATTCTGTTACTCAAATTGTATTCACTTTCAATATCATTTAATGTTCCTTCGATTAATAACTGCCCTTGATGTAATAGCGCAAGCCTATCAACTAGATGTACCATACCAGCGACTCTATGCGAGGAAATAATTATTGAAACCCCTTTATTGGATAACTCTACTAATAGTTTTTCAAATGCTCTTGTTGCAACTGGGTCTAAACCATTGAATGGTTCGTCTAGAAGTAAAATCTTAGGAGATCCTAGAAGCGCAGTTGCCAAAGTTAACCTCTGGCGCATACCTTGGCTTAATTGATCCAAGGGTGAATCAGCGATATCAGCCAAACCCACCATATTCAGAATGCCATCAACTCGATGAGCGGCGTCTCTCATTTCAGCGATATCAGATAAAGCGTTCTTAACCGAAATTTTCCCTTGCCACCTAACCTGCTCGGGCATGTGTCCAACCATTGACCGTAAATCGGTTTGCGAAATGTTAACTAATTCAACAGAATCAGTTTTTTCCACCAAAATATTTCCTCTGTCGGTTGGAAAAATTCCTGCTAACATTCGAAGCAAGGTTGTTTTTCCTGCGCCGTTAGGTCCGACCAATCCTAAAATTTGGCCTTTGAGTAACTTTAGATTAATCGCAAAAATTCCAGGCCCCTGCTTTATTCTAAACGGTCTTAAAATTCTTGGAGATGGAATTTGGTGTCTAAACGCGACATCAACCATCTCGAGAACCACCTCCGACATGGTTCGGCCTCGGAGTTCTCATTTGACAATCTACCGTTGCTAATGTGAATCAATGAAAGCATCTTTCAATATGACTCATCTCCACTGTCGAGGGTCGAAATGCTAGCAGGTGTAATCACATCATTGGCTATGCTTGTGACTATCGGTTTATGGGTATACTCTTCAAGGAAAAAAGCAGTATCTCAAGGTGAAGATTTCCACTATAGCCAAATTATTGGCCAATATGGGATAGAATCATCTGTAATCGGCATCATATTACTGTGGTTAGTCCCGTGGGGCATCATAATTATTTTACCTGTGCTAATTCTACTTTCAGTTTTGAGTCCAGCAGGGAGAGAAACGTGGAAAGAATTCACCAAGATTCGGATTTATTTTGTTTGTTCACTTTTAGTGGTTGTTCTTGCAGGGGGATTTATTCCTGCCTCCGAACCGATCTCCCCTGAGGAATGGGGTGAACCCTTGCTCAAGGAAAATCCAAACGCACCGTTATACCCCTCTGGAAATCAATATACGTGGGTAATGTTACCTTCCAGCGGGGGCTTAGATGTTGAAATAGTTCAGTCATTAAATCTAAGAATTCCATATCAATTTTCTACTTTGGGTTCTGCGTCTTCCGCCTTATATTTAGCTGACTTATTCAATCTAGAACAATCACGTTTGAAGCAAGCAATTGAACTATTAGACGCCGAAATCCCTCTTTCATTAGATTCCGAAGAAATGCTTCTTGAAAAAGTAGTTACAGGAAGCAAACACAGTTACATCGACTCCGCTTCAGGTGATGAAAGAAGTCTCAATATTGGATTATTTGAACTCAAGAGCTTGACACTAAGTGCTAACCCTAGTGGATTCAAGGTCGGTGAGGTTCTCTGCGTTGCTTCGGATTCTTGGGGCGGCGAGGTAGATATTCTTGTTATCTTGAGACCAATCGGACATCCAGGACTTGGCCAAGATAGGTTTGCGGAGAGCCTAGTTTCTCAATGGTCGAGATAGAATAAGTTGTAAATTGATAAGTTAGGGGAACCTAAATTATATTAATAGGACTTTTTTAGGGGCGCCTAAACAGGTGTTTACTATGAATTACAAGAAGATGAAAGGATTATTGCTTATACTATTGATGACGATGGCTGGATTAGCCGGTTGTCTCGGTACGGATGACGATGAAAAAGATGAAGAGGATGTCGTCAGTACAATGGACGCATCTGACGCTGGATACACATATGCGTCAAATGTCGATAACCATCGAAGTTTGATGAAAGATCTTTGCGACATCAAGTCTGCTGCTAGCAGCGATGGCGGATACAATTTCGCTGAAGCAAAGAATATTTACCAAAATGGAAAGAATGCTGAGAAGGACGATGGAACTTTCAGAACTCTAGCAGGATTCGCATCTGCTGAAGGTAAGAAACACGGTTACGATGACTTCTACAACATGACAGGTTCTGTCGATGCTCACATCATGCATGCTATGGATGGTACTGGAGTTTTCACCAATGCCTCTGACACCGTTAGGTATCAAGGAATTGCAAAACTAACAGTCAACCTAGGAATGGTTGCTTACACTATCCACGAATTGAATTCAGCAATTGCCAAAGCAGATGCTGGAAATGTCGATAACGACAGTGGAGCCCCTCACAACTGGGATGAAGGATGGGCATTCTTCCATGGTCCTGATGAAGACTATGGTTGCTCTCCTGCTAAGGTTATGGAAAAGCGCGCCGGTGACTTCGGAACCACCAACACTGCTGGTGTAGCACAAACATTCGTTGCAACTGAGGCTGCAATGGTCAGCGGACTAGCTGCTCTACAAGCACAAGACTCTGCTGGGTACACTTCTGCTGCTAACACTGTTGTCAAGAACCTAATTATTACCTACTCACAGGCAGTTATAAAGTACACTTCCAAGATGGATAGTAATACAACCGCTGAGAAGTACCAAGCCGAAGGTTATGCGTTCTGGAAGGCAATTGAAGCTTATGCTGCACCGTACACTGACGCATGTTACAATAACAAGGTTCACACTATGTCATACATTGGCAATGGTCAAGCAAGCGACTGCGATGGTTTCCAATATTACGAAAACCATACAAAGGATGATGGAAGTACTATTACCGGATGCTACAATATGGCGCTTGGACTGATGGCTAACATGGCTGTAGGCCCAACGGGTGCTTCAATGAATGAAACCAACTGTAATGATGGTTTTGCTTCAGTTGGATCCTCTGGTATGCCAATGTACTACGACAACTATGGTGGTAATGAAATTGACAAGATTGTCGATGTTTCCGACAGTTCACAGCAAGGAACCTCCTACGATGTTACCGCATACTTGCAACCAGTGTGGGACCACTACGGCATCACCTCTGCTGATATTGGAACTTTAGCTTGATTTTCTTGTTTACAAGAAGTCCTCTCACGTCGGCGGCTCGGAGTGAATTCACCCAAGTTGCACCGGGCCGCTGACAATTGAGAAGTTGTGATACATATGAGAAAGATAAATACTATTTTGTTACTGTTTATGTTTGTCGTTTGTACCATACCAAATGAAACAGTCGCTGAAGACAGCACAGAGCAGACATTTACTATTTCTGGAACCGTTTATGATTCAACCGGGAACTTCATTGCTAATAGGACTAGCATCAAAGTAGATTCGTTGAACTCGGTATGGTCTGACGATCAAGGGAGTTATTCCTTCCCAGGAATCTCCTCTGGAGAACATGTAATTCGTGCTTACTTCATGAATGATGGGCACACAGTTGCCTATCGAATTATCGATGTTTCTTCCGATGTCACTCTTGATTGGTATGTTGGAAACAACTGGTTCACGCTGGAGATGAAGGATTCGCAAGGAAATCTTATTGCGAATTCTGAAGGCAATAGTTTTGAATTAATGGAATTGCAAGATAGTGTTTCAGTCATCGATGGTAAGGCTGAACTTGGTCCACTTGAGATTGGCCAATACTATTCTATTAAGGCTAATTTCGATGGTTCAGAAAACGATTCCCAATACCTATATGTACCGTTACAGTCGGGTTCATCTACCTCTCCATATGTGAACGATTATTCGTTTCAGCAAGGCTTTACCAGTAAGTTCGGTTTCATAACTGACACCAATGGATTAGGGATGCCGGACGTCATAGTTTCTTCCGGCTCATCATCAACCATAACTAATGGTGATGGATATTATCTGTTAACAGGGTTTGAGGTTGGCAGTTCTTACGACTTCAACATTACAAGGTCTGGAATTAACATTCTCGAACCGATGTCTGTGAATATTTCAGATCATTCCGGTTGGATGAATTTTACCTCAGATATCACCGTTGAGCTTCCAGAATTGCCGTATTTTACGACACAAGTTCAGACTATATCTGACTCTGAACTGCTCCTAGAGTGGGTAGGAGGAAATTATACCGATTACTATTCAGTCTACCAAAATGGTAACTTGTTGTATCGAGGGGCGCAAACTGAATTACTATTCCAGGCAGAACTTTCAGGTAGTTATGAATTCAACATCGAGGCAACTAATCAGAACGGTTCAACACTGAACAATTACTCTTTGTTGATAATTGTGTTACCACAAAGTTCTCAGTCAGATTCTTGGACTTCTGGGATGAGTTGGAATTACGAAACAGTATACACTCCTCTGACCGAATCCAAAGTTCATAATGTTTCCATGACCGTAGTTGGAACAGAAACAGTTACAGATTCATTCGGAAGAGCGAAGGAGTCGTTTTTGACTAGAATTAATTCGAACACCTCAGAGCCAGGCTCCCAATCTTACAGATGGATTGACACACAAAATTTCTTAACTTTGCATACTTATTGGGTTGATGCTCCTTCAAGCTCCTCATACTACATGGAAGGTACTCTCGGATGGCAATTCACCAACTCATCAGGCGTTGAAGTAAATCCTTTAACATCTGATGAAACATTATCTATGCACTTTAACAGAACTAACGTGATTGGGGTACCTGGTCATCCTGACGGTACTGATGACACACAAAATACTGTAGAAATCACTCGAAATGTAACTATCACTACCAAGGCGGGAACTTTCTCTACGACTTACATTGCCATTTCCGACAATAATGATGGAATTGTTTCGTGGGAGTTGTGGTATAATGATACAGTGAAAAACTGGGTAAAGGTCGTCGATAGATTACCAGGGACTCACTCCGAAATGGTTGTAAAAGAGCTATCATCGTATCATTTCCCAATTGTTCCGCAATTCATTACTGAATCAAAGGCTATCGATGAAAATGATTATTCAATTCAATGGGCGGATTTCGAAGGTAGCGTATCCTATCAATTGATGGAAAATAATAATCTGATATATTCGGGGACTAACACATCGTTTAGCGTTGAACAAAAATTAGATGGTACCTATTCTTACCAGATCAATGCTGAAATGATTTCTGGTGAAATTGTAGAAGGCAATTTCATCCAATTAGAGGTATTCTATATCTTACCTCCACCAACTTTTACCACACAATCGCAAACTATTATTTCGAGCGATGAGATAACCATTACTTGGGAAAGTTCCACCGAATCAGTATCTTGGTATTCTCTGATTTTAATTGATGCTGAAGGAGAGGTTATCGAGTTATACAACGGTACTGATTCTTCATTCTTGGTAGAAAATTTGGATGAAGGTCAAAATAGATTTAGAGTCAAACAAGGAATTGCGAACGGTAAATTTTCCGAATCTTCCGATTCAATTTTTATCAACATTGAAAATGTAATCAGTGATGAAGACGATTCAGAAGAGACTCCTGACTTGCCAATAATACTGGTCATTCTAACAATACTATTTTCCGCTTATGTTTTCAAAAAAGGTGATTTTGATGATTAGTGGTAGAAAAATAATGGCTATTCAAATCATTATATTACTAACCTCATCATACGCAGTTTGGAATTATACCACTCAGACAGACTCCTCGGTTGAAGAAGGTGATATCTCTGTCACCGATTCAAATGGCGTAGAACATTTTTTCGAAGAGCAACCAACACGTGTTGCAATAACGAATAGTTATGCAGCCACCGTCATGAGGATGTTAGATGTTGATCTATCCGTAGTTGTGGGGGTATCAGGCGACCTCAACGACGAAAATTTGTGGCCAGAATTTGTGGATACACCGATGGTTCAAAATTCCGCTCATTCGGAAATAGATTTTGAATCATTATTCGATGTTAGACCTGAAATTTATATTGTATTTGCGACTAATGGAATGGTTGACACTAGCGCAATCAGGGCTAAGTTAGAACCCGTTGGAATCAAAGTAATGGCTCTTGACTTTTACAAGTATGATTCCTTAAGAGCAGAAATCTCGGTTTTAGCGGATTTATTTGGTAAAAATTCTGAAAAAGAAAAATTGTTTCAAGAATTCGACCAAATTGAATCAGAAGTCAATCAGAGAATTTCTTTACTTAACGAGTCAAACAGAACAACGGTGGTTATGGAACATCACGCTTCGTTGACCAGAGATCCTGTCGTGCTAACCGGTACTTCTCAGTGGACTGACATAATCTATCTGGCCGGAGGAGTAAATGTGTTTGAAGACTTACCTGGACACACCACCCATGTAGATATGGAAGCGATTCTAGATTCCAATCCGGATGTTTTAATGTTTGATGGTATTACCTTTGAAATAGGTTATGACCTATTTGATGATAGCGGCAAATGTCAGACGCACTTTGATTTGATTAGTGACCGACCTGGATTTGATGACATGGATTCTGTAACAAATAGTAGAATGATAGTTATGTCAGGAGAATTTGCAGGGCCTATGATGATACATGGTCTACCGTCTCTAGCAAAAATTCTTCATCCTCAACTTTTTGAGGATTTAGATACCGAAGAGATTCTTGATAATTATTATCTTGAATATCACAATGTAGAACGCGTGGGCGATTTTATCTGTAAATCTTCGGGGATCTAAAGATGGATACTCTATCCAATCAGCACATTGAAAAGTCTAAAAAACAGATGTTCTATGTTGCAGTTTTAACACTCTCGACTATCGCTTTATCAATAATCTCTATCGGTTTTGGTTCCTCTGAAAATTTAGACATGATGACCACCTTGAGGATTATTCTTGGTTTTGATGACGCTTCTGAACTTCAATCAAATATAATCTGGGAACTACGATTTCCGAGAATTTTGATGGCGATAATTGCCGGTGCTGCCTTGGCAGTGGCGGGGTCTCTAATGCAAGGATGTCTAGGTAATCCACTCGTATCTCCTTTGACATTAGGTGTTGCATCAGGTGCCGCACTCGGAGCTGCTTTTGCCATAGTTCTCGGAATCTCAATTATCGACACACCCGAGATTGCAATCGTTGCCAACGCCTTTTTCTTTTCTTTGATTGTTGTTGCAATCATAATTAAGTTAGGCAATATGCGTTCAGTTAGTCCAGAATCATACATCTTGGTTGGTATTGCGATAACTTTTATTGCCGGGGCTATTGTTTCGACTCTGCAGTACTTTGCCTCTGATGCTCAACTTTCTCAACTGACTCACTGGTCATTTGGCAGTCTATCTAGACCTTCTCTATTCAATGTACTTTGTATCTGCGTGGCGATTTTAACATTACTTCCTCGGGCAGTAAAATGGGCATGGGACCTTAATGCTATGTCGCTTGGTGGTGATGATTTTGCCATATCAACCGGCGTAGAACCAGGTAAAATTAGAAGAGATATATTGATATTTTCTGCATTGATGACTTCCATTATTATCGCATTTACTGGTTTAATCGGTTTTGTTGGACTTGCCGCGCCCCACATGAGTAGATTGATAATTGGTAATGATTATCGAAAACTAATACCTTGTTCTGCAGTTTTTGGCTCATTCTTGGTTTTGTTCGCTGACACGGTTGGTCGAACTTTATTTGCTCCAGTTATTATTCCGGTAGGCGTTATGCTATCAATAATAGGTGGTCCATTTTTCATGTATTTACTTCTCAAAAATAGGAGGATTAGCTGATGAAAAAAATCCTTTCCGTGTCCCACCTAGATTTCAGTTGGGGCGCTAATCGCGTTTTGAAAGACATCAGTTTCGATGTCAATGCCAATGAGTTGATTGCAGTTTTAGGCGTTAACGGTGCAGGAAAATCAACGCTGATAAAATGTATCAATGGCATTTTAAAACCAGATTCGGGCAATATTTCTGTTCTTGGAACGGATGTTGGTGAACTAGGACTTATTGAAGTAGCCAAAAAAATGTCTTATGTGCCCCAGAATGTGCAAACTAATTTCCCAATGGAGGTGTTCGATGTGGTTTTATTGGGCCGTCGTCCACACATTAATTGGAGTATAAATAAAGAAGATAGGGATAAAGTTAGCAGTACATTGAGGATGCTAAGTTTGGAAGATTTTGCTTTTAGAAGGTTTGATAGATTGTCAGGTGGCGAGAAGCAACGGGTTGTGATTGCGAAAGCAATTACTCAAGATCCAAACCTATTTTTGTTTGATGAACCAACTAGTGATTTAGATTTGTGGCATCAGATTGAAGTGATGGAGGAGATAAAGAAACTAATTTCAAATACGAATATTTTTAAATCTGCGATAGTTGCTATCCACGATATCAATATGGCCATTAGGTACGCTGATAAAATCATGTTACTGCATGACGGTAACATAGAATTTTTTGGTGAGCCTGAAAAAGTAGTGACCAAAGAAAATATCGAGAAGGTATTCGGTGTATCATGCGACATTTACCCCGCTAGTAAAGATTCACCGATGAGGATATATGTTAAAGAAAAACTCTCTCTATCGTAGAAGAGGTGTGATGAATATGGATAATAAAAAAATGATGATAACATTTGGAACAGAAACGGGAAATTCAGAACTTCTTGCAGAAGATGCAGGTAGTGCTGCTGAATCCAGTGGCTTTGAAACTACCGTTATGGGGATGGACGAAATAGAACTGGAAGACTTACAAACTTGTCAAAATTTGATTGTTGTTTGCAGCACTTGGGGAGACGGAGACCAACCTGACAACGCAGTTGAACTGTTTGAAGCTGTTGAGAATGCCGGTGACGGTGATTTAACAGATGTGAAGTTTGCAGTATTAGCAATTGGCGATACAGCATTCGATTTATTTTGTGAAGCCGGAATCCAGTGGGACGAACTGCTCGAGAAAAAAGGTGCTAACAGAGTCAACGACCGAGTAGAGTGTGACGTCGATTATGAAGACGACGCCGAAGATTGGATTGAAGAGACGATCTCAAAATTTTCTAGCTTGTACCAGTAAAAATTTGGAGAGCAATCAACATGTCTGACGGCGACAATGAATCTGGAGAAGTAAAATTGGCTCACGAAGAAGCTAATCGAAACGAAAATCCAGCATCGCTTGTGGCACAGTGGATGGAAGAATCAACATATGGGACTCTCAGCACTATTTCTACTGCCAAAGGCGTCGAAGGATTCCCCCATGGCTCTATAGTGCCTTTCGCAATTTCCAGTGATGGTTATCCATATATTTTAATCGCTGAAATTGCGGCACACACCAAAAATTTGCTCAATTCTTCTAAGTCGTGTCTATTCTTATCCCATCCAACTCCCGAAGGAGACCCACAATCTCACTGGCGGGTTGGATTGATGGGAAATTTTACAAGAGTCGTTTCAGATTCAAGACAGAGTGAGTTATCATCTGACAAATTAGAGAAAAGTTTGATTCTACCTGATGAAGAAATTGATAACATGTTGACGAGATACTGTCATCGAGTTCCTAGTGCGGAAAGCTATCTGAAAACCCATAATTTCTACTTTTGGAAGATGGCTTCTATTGAGCGGGTCAGATACATAGCCGGATTTGGAAGAATCTGTTGGATTGATGGTCAAGAAGTCGTTAGCGAGATTTCAGATCCAGATTTTCAAAGCATCACACACGAATCGATTGAACACATGAACGAGGACCATGAAGATGCTATGTTAGACATTTGCGAGGGAATGAGTAAAATTAAGCCGAAATCTGTTAAGATGGTTGATTTAGACCCAGGTGGTTTAATTTTGCATACTAAAGAACCAGAGCACAAAATTTACTACTCATTTGGCAAGAGGATTAAGCCTGAACAGGTCAGAATTGAAATAATAAATTTATTAAAGAGATCTAGAAAATTAATGTAAAATGACAACACCGGTGGGACAAATGTCAGAATATATTTTGTCTCTAAAAAATGTCTCAGTTGGTTACGAAGACGAACTGATTCACTCTATTGATTTGAAGGTTGAACCAAAGGACATCATTGCGATCATCGGTCCTTCAGGGCTTGGTAAAACTACATTATTGAGAGTAATTGCAGGTTTAATTACTCAACTTGGTGGTGAGATTACTTGGAGCAAAGTCCCTAAAAGGGGTGGAATCGGTTACATCCCTCAACGTCTTGGTTTAGTTAGGCATGCTAGTGTTTTTCACAACGTAGACTTAGGTGCCCGCGCGGGTTCTATTCCTTCATGGAATTTGCTAAAGTGGTCTAACGAGAGGAGTATCAAAGTCAAAGAGGCTATTGAGTTGATGGGTCTTTCTGAGAAAATCTATGAACCAATCAGAAAACTATCAGGTGGTCAACAAAGACGTGTAGCAACCGCTAGAACCTTAGCCCAAAAGCCTAGATTAATATTGGCGGATGAGTTTCTTAGTGAATTAGATCAAGATAATGTGAACAACATCATCGATGTTTTCAAATCATATATTGAAAATAACGATGCGGCGATGATTCTAGTAGAGCATGACATTGAAAGGGCAAAAAAGATATCAACAAAAATAATTGAAATTAAGGATTATCAACTTAGAAATTATTCTTCGGAGGTGGTTGAATGAATAGAGGACTATCTAGAATGATTATCTTGGTATCATTTCTATTATTTCTATGCATCATAATCTTGAACGATTTAGTTCAGGGCGACTGGGGTAATTTATCCCAAGGCTGGGGCAATCTTATCCATTTCTGGAATGATTCTTTGTGGCCGCCTGATTGGACTATGTTACAAGCTCAGACATATCCGGAGTGTAAAGTCAGTATCGGATTTTTCTGCTCAAAAGCCTATTTGGGAATGATGGAAACAATAAAAATGGCTTTCGTTGCGACGATTTTTGGTTTTATAGGTGCCATATCACTTTCTACCATGGCAGCAAAGAATCTAGTTCCATCGTATGTATACTTCCCTGTGCGAATAATTCTTGCCATCACTAGGAGCCTTCCAAGTATAATCTGGGCGATTATTTTCGTTGTTGTTCTTGGTTTAGGGCCACTTGCCGGTGTTCTAGCCATGACCTTCTACACGGTGGGGTATCTAGGAAAATTACAGTATGAAGAATTGGAAGGTCTGCACAGAGAACCGTTGGACGCTGCTAGAGCAATGGGTCTAAAGCACTCAGAAGTAGTTACTAATGTTGTAATCCCCGAGTCTAGCAATACTTTACTTAGCCAGTTATTGTTTATGTTTGAGTACAATGTAAGACATGGAACAGTACTGGGTTTGGTTGGTGCTGGGGGAGTAGGATACTATCTAAATTACTACATGGAACTATTTCTTTATCAAAAAGTAATGGCCTTCTTAGTCGTGATTTTTGTTGTAGTGATTATTATTGATTTGTTCTCCATGTTTGTTAGATCGTTTGTAACCGATGAAGGAGATATAAATAGGCCATCATGGGTTACAATATTTTTACCTCCTTCAATGGCGGAGAAATATCACAGAAAACCACCCAAAGAAAGTAGATGATTATTCCTTGTCTGAAAGGTGATATACATTTCCAGCCCAACTGAAGACTAGTAATTCGTCATTAATTCCTTTACCAAATCCGACAATCATAGTTCCAACAGTTGTCAAATCTTCTATCACCCAATTGTTATTGTTTTCTTTAGCTAGCCAAATACTTCCGCTACAGAAATCACCAAACAGGTATGAATTACGCATAGATTCTGGGCCCCAATCCATCCAGTATCCTCCAGTAATAGAGCAATTTCCGTTATCGTGAGGGTACTCTAAAATTGGATCTGTAATTCCTTCAGGGGGACTGCTAACTGGGTGGTCACAACTTCTTTCGCCATCGAAATCATGCATCCCTTCTCTCACAGACCAGCCGAAATTCGAGGCATCGATTAGATTCACCATGTTTACCTCTTCATAGCAGTACTGTCCGACATCCGCAATCCAAATCCTACCTTGATTATCAACATCGAACTTCCAGGGGTTTCTCAAACCATGATGAAGAATATAGTCGGTCTCTGTTCCTGTTGAGTTTAGAATCGGTTCTATTGTGCCATTGTCATATTGGAAGTATTGAATCGTACCCAAGTGCGAGGACTTGTTTTGCCCATTTTCGTACGGATCTTCAGAGCCTCCACCATCGCCAATACTCCACAGGAACTGATTATTACTTAGTGAAAGAATCGAACCACCGTTATGATTTCTAAATGGCTGCTCAATACTTCTGAGTATTTTAACAGAATCTAGATCGATTGTACCATCGACAATTTCAAGCTCGGAAAGTACTAGTGAGGCAACACCCTCTTCTCCCGTGCATGCGAGTTTTTCAGTATATGAGATTAGTATTTTCTCATCACCTGTTGTGAAATCGGTGAAGGCAAAACCGAGTAGTCCTTGCTCATTATGACAGTTTGAAATCAGTGTTGATAAATTTCCTTTAAGGACTTTAGTTTCACCGTCCCAAGAGTATATCTCTCCAGTTAAATCTGAAATCCATACTTCTTGCTGGGTTGGATGTTTCAACGAATTAATTGGAGTATTGAAACCGCCAAGGTAATATTCGCAGGAAAAATTACTCCCTTCAGGTATTGTGCAAAAAATTTCTTCATTATCCGGCCAGACAAACCTTTCATCCGGTTCATCCTCTCCGAAGCAACCTGACAGAAAACTGGTCAAAAAAATTGATACAATTAATATTGACTTATATTTCATCAAATCACACATAATTATTTTCAGACCGAAGATGTGCGTTCATCAGAATCTTCTTCTTTTGAACTTCTGACATACATGAAAACCGCACCAATCATACCGATAGCAATAATTCCACCAACGATAAGCAATGTGTACGAACTGTCATCATCGCTACTTGATGACCTGCTCATTTTCTCATCAAAGTAAGCCTTGATACCTGGGACATCCTCTACTGCATCACCATAGGTTCCTAGATGTTCCTCAGTACCAATTATGGTCATTCCAGGTGTACTTAGTACATCATCGAGTATTTGCAAGTCATCAGAATTATTGTTCATTGTACTAAATGCATTACGTAATGCGTCGACTTCAGATTGCGAGAAGTATGTTGGATTGTACATTACTGGGTGGCTAGGTGCTCTACCGAAAGGAGTATTGATCTCTCCATTTTCTGCATATCCGCCGATTGGGTAAAAGTCTTCAGTTGAAGTAAAATCACCTTCAAAGCACCATGATTGTGGCTCATCACCACAGTAGTCAGGAACAGTTGGGTCTTTTGCAAAGGAAATGTAATCATTTGATGAACCGCCTTCGTGCTC
>MDTD01138918.1_pt1 | contig 21446 bp, 22 predicted proteins | sample 811221 | NCBI WGS metagenome assembly MDTD01 (sample SAMN05326646, study PRJNA326480) | marine metagenome | isolation source: seawater | place: Pacific Ocean: South West | collected 2011 | reverse complement strand
GGGCGGATCTTGGAATTGTGGAATTTTTTTTTCAAGAAAAGATTCAATAATTAATAACTTCAAAAAATATAATAAAGTTATGTATTCAAATTGTATTCAAGCAATTAGAAAAGCAAAAATTAAAAAAAATATAGTATTTTTAAATAAAAAATCATTTAACAAAAATTCCTCAAAATCATTTGACTATGCAATATTGGAAAAATCTAAAAACATAAATACTGTTAAAATTGACATATCATGGTCAGATTTAGGAAATTGGAAAGAAATTTGCTTAATGTATAATCGTAATAAATCAAAATATTTTAAAAAAAGAAATACTTTTTATAGACCTTGGGGTAGCTACACGAATCTATTTTATGGAAAATATTTTTTAATTAAAGAAATATATGTAAAGCCAAAAGGTGTATTAAGTTTACAAAAACATTTTCATAGATCGGAGCATTGGGTAATAGTAAAAGGTTCACCTAAAATAACTTTGAATAATAAATTTTATATTAAAAAACCTTATGAGACGATTTATATCCCTAAAGGCTCAATACATAGAATAGAAAATCCAAATAATAAACCTATCAAAATAATTGAAGCTCAGCTTGGTTCTATATTAAAAGAGACTGATATTTTTCGCTTTGAGGACAAATATGGAAGGGCTAATTAATTATTAATTCTATTGGAGTATGATCAGAGGGTTTAACTTTAGATCTAGGTGATTTATTGATATTTATAGAGCTTACATTTCCTATTATGTTATTAGAAACTAAAAAATGATCAATTCTCATTCCAAAATTTCTTTTCCAAGAATTTGCAAAATAATCCCAAAATGTGAACTCTTGTTTACTGCTATTCTTCAAACGATAAATATCTTGAAATCCTAAATTAAGTAATTTTCTAAAAAATTTTCGAATTTCTAGTCTACCTAATGCATCGTTTTCATATCTGCCAAAATCATATACGTCTATCTCTTCTGGGATAATATTGAAGTCTCCAGCAATTATTATATTTGGATTCTTTATAATTTTTTTTTTTAATATTTGCTATCAATTCATTTAACCATCTTTTTTTGTATTCATATTTTTCTGTATCTACTGGATTACCATTAGGAACATATATATTAATTATTTCAATCTTTTTTGTGCCTAGCTTGACTTCTCCTGTTATAATTCTTGATTGTTTTAAGTTTTTAACCAAATAATCTTTTGTAATATTTTTAATGTCAATCTTAGAAATTATTGCAACTCCATTGTAGCTTTTTTGTCCAAAAACAAATGACTCGTAACCAATTTTTTTAAATTCTTCATAAGGAAAAGTTTCGTCTTGGGTTTTTATTTCTTGAAATAACAATACATGCGGTTTAGCTAATTTTATATATTCTAAAATATTTTCTATTCTTGCTCTTACCGAGTTTACATTCCATGAGATTATCTTCATTAAATTGAGAAAGATAATCCACAACCACATGCAGCTGAGGCTTTCGGATTATTAATTACAAAAGATTCACCAATCATCTCATTTTTGAAATCTACAGTTGATCCTGAAATTAGATCTAAAGACATTTTATCGATAACCGTTGAGTCAAAAACAATGTCATCTTTCTGAATTTTATCAGCAAAACTAAAATTATACTTAAAACCAGAACACCCACCACCTTTAACAGCTATTCTAAAATATTTTTTTTCTTTACCAGCTTCAGTAATTTTGGATATCTGTACTCTTGCTCGATCGGTAAATTCTAATTTTTTTTCCATAATTATCTAGTATATAGTCTATATAGCTACCATGCAAAAAAAATTAAATATTCCTTTATCTAATTTGGCTACACCTATTAAATCTAAAGGTAGATTTTTTTATGAAAATAAAACAAATATAAGAACGGATTTTCAAAGGGATAGAGATAGAATCATTCATTCAACAGCATTCAGAAGGTTAAAACATAAGACACAGGTATTTGTTAATACCTCTGGCGATCACTTTAGAACAAGAATCACTCACTCTTTAGAGGTTTCACAAATATCAAGAACTTTATCAAAATACTTTGAATTAAATGAAGATTTAAGTGAAACGATAAGTTTAGCTCATGATTTGGGTCATACTCCTTTTGGTCATGCAGGTGAAGTTGAATTAAATAAGTGTATGAAAAATTATGGTGGCTTTGATCACAACATTCAAACCCTACGTATAGTAACTTTTTTAGAAAATAGATACTATAATTTTAATGGTCTTAATCTTACATTCGAAACTATTGATGGACTTTTAAAACATAACGGTCCAATAAAAAAGATTAAAATCTATGATAAAATTCTTGGAAAAAATTATTTTAAAAATAAGATAAATTTTCTTAGAAGCCCGTCTCTTGAGGCCCAAATCGCAGCGATATCTGACGATATAGCATATAACAGCCACGATATTGAAGATGGTCTAAACTCAAATTTATTTAATTTAGAAGATTTAAAAAATATCCCGATTTTAAGACTTATAATATCCTCACATAAAAAAAAAATAAAAAAATATTCTATAAATTTAGTTATAAGGCAAATCATTAGAGAAATCATAAATGAAATGGTTAAAGATTTAATAATTACAACTAAACAAAATATAAAAAAATATAATTTGAAAACTTTGAAAGATGTATATAATAATAAGTATCCTGTTGTTGAATTTTCAAATAAAATGAAAAAATTTGATAAGAAAATTAAAGATTTTCTTAAAATGAAAATGTATCATCACAAAAGTGTTAAATCCAAAGCAAACCAGGGCAAAAAAATTATAAACAAATTATTTCACTCAATAAGAAAAAATCCATACAAATATTTGAATGTTAATAAATATAAAAAAAAAGCAAATATAGAGAGATCTACGTGTGATTTTATTGCTGGTATGACAGATCGATATGCAATAAATTTATACAATAAACTAAAATGAATATTTTTGAAATTTATTTGGAAAAAATTAAAAAGGTTGTTAATGAAAATCAAAAAAAATTAAATCTAAAGGATTTAAATAATCTAAAGAGTGTGAACATTGAAATTCCACCTAATAAATTTGGCAATGATTTATCAACAAATTTATGCATGGTATTAGGAAAAAGCAATTCTTTAAAACCAGATGATCTATCAAAAAAAATAAAACCTTTACTTTTAAATAAAATAAACGATTTTGAAAAAATTAGTATTGCTGGACCTGGATTTTTAAATATTAATTTATCCAAAGAAGCCTTGAAAAAAATAATAAGTAATATTTTTAAAGAGAGTGAGACTTTTGGATCTCAAAAAAGTAACTCTTCTTATAATATTGAATTTGTCTCTGCAAATCCAACAGGGCCTATGCATATAGGCCATTGTAGAGGGGCCATTTTTGGAGATGTTTTATCCAATCTATTAAAGTTTAACGGAAATAAGGTTACCAAAGAATATTATATTAATGATTATGGCGAGCAAATAAAGAATTTTGTAAAATCTGTGTATTTAAGAATTCGAGAAATTAAGTTTAAAGAAAAATTTATAAGTGAGAAGGATTTATATCCTGGTGAATATATAAAAGATATAGCTAAAAAAATAATATCTGAAAATAATTTTGATTTAGACAATTTTGAAAATAATTTTGAGTCACTCAAAATATCATCTTTAAAATATTCTATGCATTTAATAAAAGAGGATTTAGAAAAATTAGGCATATCTCACGACAATTTTGTTTCTGAGAAATCAATTGTTGACAAAAATACTATAGCGAAAGCTATAAAAGAATTAAAAACTTTAGACTATGTTGAAGAGGGTTATTTAGAACCTCCAAAAGGTGAAGACCAGAAAAATTGGAAAAAAACCAAAAGATTGATTTTTAAATCAACAATGTTCGGAGATGACTCTAACAGATCTCTGCAAAAAATTGATGGCTCATGGACATATTTTGCTAACGATGTAGCATATCACTACAATAAACTTTCAAGAAAATACGATAAATTAATAAATATTTTAGGCGCAGATCATACGGGATACATTAAAAGAATAAAGGGCGCTGTACTTGCACTGTCAAAAAATAAAATAGAATTAGAATGTAAGGTTTGTCAATTGGTAAAACTGTTTAAAAAAGGTTCGCCTTTTAAAATGTCAAAAAGAGCGGGTGAATTTATTTCTGTTAACGATTTATTATCAGAAGTGAATAAGGACTCAATAAGATTTATGATGTTAAATAGAAGTAACGATGTTGAACTAGACTTTGACTTTGACAAAGTTTTAGAAAAAAATAAAGAAAATCCGGTTTTTTATGTTCAATATTGTCATGCTAGAATACAATCAATTTTAAGAATAATTAATCATACACCCGATAAAAATAAATTAAACATAGATAATATTTCTTTTAATAAATATGAGATGGAAATTTTAAGAAAAATTTTTGAATGGCCGAAAATTATAAAGATTTCCTCTGATAAATATGAACCTCATAGAATACCTTTTTATTTGTATGAACTTTCTACATTATTTCACTCTTATTGGAGCAAGGGAAATGAGGAACAAAAATATAGATTTATTGAAGGAAAAAAAATAAAAAATAATAATATTTTACTTATTATAAAATTAATTCTTATTGTGTTAAAGAATGGTATGAAAATACTAAATGTATCCTTACCAAATAAGATGTAATGACTTACAAAATTTTAAATTTATTAATAGTGTTAATTATTATAGCTTTTCTATTCCTAACTTTAAGATATTACTATTCAACAGAAAATATAAATTTAATTAAAAAAAATAGAAATAACTATAATAAGCTAATAGAAAACAAAACAAAAAATTTGCCAACTTATCAAGACGATACAAATAATGTGATAATTTTTAATGATGGTTATCAAAATATTGACAAAGAAGAGAAAAGAAAGTTTTGGGAATTATTTAATTAAATGAAAAAGAAAGCAATTATAGTAAGTATAGCGGGTTTAACCCTTAGTATTAAAGAAAAAAAATTATTTAGAAGTTATAAACCCTGGGGAATAATTCTCTTTAAAAGAAATATCGATAATTTTAAACAAATAAAAAAGCTTACCTCAGATATTAAAAAAATTATGGGAAGTAAATCTTATCCAATTCTAATTGATGAAGAGGGTGGTACTGTAAGCAGATTAAAAAAAATATTGGATAATTCTCAATTAAGTCAACATTTTTTTGGAGAACTATATAAAAAAAATAAAAATTTATCGATAAATTTGTATAAGATTTATATAAACACATTATCAAAAATTTTAAATAATATTGGCATTAATATTAATACAGTTCCAGTTTTAGATATTAAATTTAAAAAAACCCATAAAATTATAATAAAAAGATCATACTCATCTAAAATAAACGTAATAAAAAAACTAGGGTCTATATGTATTAATCAATTTAAAAAAAATAAGATTTTAACTGTGATTAAGCATATTCCAGGACATGGATCTGCAACCAAGGATAGTCATTTGACGCTTCCAATCGTTAATAAGAGTGTTAATAAACTATATAAACAGGATTTTAAATGCTTTAAAGGAATGAATTCAGATTTTGCTATGACTGCTCATGTTTTGTATTCAAAAATTGATAATTTAAATTGTGCAACTCATTCAAAAAAGATTATTAATTTGATTAGAAAAAAAATAAAATTTAAGGGTATAATAATATCCGACGATATTTCTATGAAGGCTTTAAAAAAAGATTTAGTTGCTAATGCGTTAAAATCACTTACCGCAGGTTGTAATCTTGTTTTACATTGTTCAGGCAGATACTCAGAAACTAAGTCTCTACTTAAAAAAGTCCCATACATTGATAAATTTATAGAAAAAAAAACATCACAAATTTATAAATTTTTAAGTTAATATTAGCTCGTGAATCAAGTATGAAAACATTTTCAATAGAAATTCCAAATTATAATGGACCTTTAGAAGTATTGCTTGATTTAGCAAAATCACAAAAAGTTAACTTGGCAAAAATATCTATCACAAAATTAGCCGACCAATTTCTTGATTATATTAAGAATACCAAAAATCTAAATCTTGAGATTGCATCCGAATTTCTACTTATGGCTACTTGGCTTGCATATTTAAAATCTAAATTACTACTACCTGAAGATGAAGATGATGATTTTAAAGCCTTGGAGGTAGCTGAAAAGTTGAAATTACAATTAAAGAAACTAGAACTGATAAGATTACTATCAGACCAATTACTTCAAAAACCTAGAATAGGCAAAGATATATTTTATAGAGGTATGAAAGGTGGTATAAAATCTATATATACACCAGAATATGATATTAGTTTATACGAGTTACTAAAAACATATTCATCATTAAAAATGCAAAAAGCATTTCAATCAATTAATATTCCTAAATTACCTGTGTTAACAACAGAAGAGGCACTAAAACATTTATCAAAAATAATTGATGAGATATCTGACTGGAAAGAGTTAATACAATTTGTTCCTAAAACATATAAAAAAGAAAAAAAATATCGCAAAACTGGAATAGCTGGTTTGTTTTCTGCCTCACTTGAAATGGTCAAAGAGGGCAAAATTAGTCTTGAGCAAAAAAGAATTTTTGGTGAACTAATGATTAAAAAAAATTACTAAATGAAAAAAAAATCTAAAAAAGATAATATAGTAAATTTTCCAAGTAATATTTCTAAAATAGAGAGAAAGGTTGAAGCTATACTTTTTTCTGCATCAGAACCACTAGACATTGAAACAATTGAAAAAAGATTACCACAGGAAAAAAATATTAATAAGGTGTTGGAAAAACTACAATCACATTATAAATCAAGAGGAATTAATTTAATTTGTGTAAGAAAAAAATGGTCTTTTAGAACTTCTGAGGATTTATCTAAAACTATGGCTTTGCAAAAATCAACTCAAAAAAAATTATCAAAAGCTACGGTAGAAACACTTGCTATAATAGTTTATCACCAACCGGTTACCCGTTCTGAGATAGAGGAAATAAGAGGCGTTGCGTTCGGTACTAATACCTTAGAAATTCTGTTAGAACTTGATTGGGTACGACCTGCCGGTAGAAAAGATGTTCCAGGAAAACCAATTCAATATGTTACTACAGAAAATTTCTTGAATCATTTCAATATTCAGAATTTGTCGGATTTGCCGACTATTGATGAACTCAGTTCAGCAGGTTTAATCGATACAAGTTCTATTGACAGTTCAATTTTTGGAACAGGTAAGTTTTATCAGGAGCAATCTAACAAAAAAAAAGAAAATATATACTCTGACATCGAAAATGCTATAGATGAGGCTTCAAAAAGTGATAAATAAAGTTATTTATTTAAACTAATTAATTGTATATATATATAAATTATGAGCATAGGTTTTTGGCAAATTGCAATAGTTGTTGTTTTAGTTGTTCTATTATTTGGTAGAGGTAAGATCTCAAGTTTAATGGGCGATGTTGCAAAAGGAATAAAAAGTTTTAAAAAAGGAATGTCAGATAGTCCTGATACAGATAACGATACAAATAAATCTGACGACAGTAATAATTCTAATAAAAGTTAAACTAAATGCCACAAATAGGTTGGTTTGAATTACTCTTAATAGTAATAGTAGCTGTTTTGGTAATAGGACCAAAAGAGTTTCCTATCGTTTTAAGAAAATTGGGTAATTGGATCGGTGCAACCAAAAGATATATTTCAAATATTCAAAATAATCTTGGTGAAGTAACTGATTTAGAACAAAAAGAAAAAAAAGAAGAAAAAAAAGATGACAAAGAATAATGATAAAAGTGGGTCACTTGTTAGCCACTTATCCGAATTAAGATCACGTATTATAAAAATCTTTATATTTTTATTTTTGACGTTTATCGTTAGTTATTTTTTTTCTGAGGAGATTTATAAATTTTTAGTAAAACCGTATACAGACGCTGTAATAGAAAGCAACTTAGATAGAAGATTAATTTTTACAGCATTACATGAAGCTTTTTTAACTTATTTAAAGGTAGCCTTTTTTACAGCTTTTTTTATCTCAAGCCCTTTTTTTTTAATACAAATATGGAAATTTATTGCACCAGGTCTTTATAAAAATGAAAAAAATGCTTTGGCGCCATATTTAGTATCAACACCAATACTATTTTTATTAGGAGGTTTGTTGGTATATTATTTAATAATGCCTTTAGCTGTAAAGTTTTTTTTAAGTTTTGAAACATCAGGCTCAATAAATTCTATACCAATACAATTGGAAGCTAAAATAAATGAATATTTGTCGTTAATAATGAAATTAATATTTGCTTTTGGATTAAGTTTCCAACTTCCCGTTATCCTAAGTTTATTAGCTAGAGTAGGGTTTGTAGACTCAGTATATTTAAAAGAAAGAAGAAAATATGTTGTTATTATAATATTTATTACTGCTGCTATTTTGACTCCTCCTGATCCAATTACACAAATAGGATTAGCTTTGCCTTTGTTATTACTATATGAATTATCAATCTTCACCGTGAAATTTATTGAAAAGAAAAATAATGCATAATTTAAAACTCATTAGAAACAATCTAGAGAACTTCAAAAAAAAAATTTCAGAAAGAAACGTTAAAATCGATTTTGAGAAATTACTTAAATTAGACGAGGAAAATAGAGATTTGATATTTAAAAAAGAAAAAATGGAAAAAGAAAAAAAAGAATTATCGAAATCTAAAAATGAAAAAAATTTTGAAAAATCAAAAAATTTATCTTCTGAGATAAGCTTAATTGAAAAACAACAAAATAAAACTTATGACCAAATTAATAATATCCTATCTATGATACCAAACACTGCTAACGATGATGTGCCAGTTGGAAAAGATGAAAAAAATAATAAAGTGATCGAAACAATTGGTGAAATTAGAAAATTTGATTTTAAAATAAAAACACATCTGGAACTAACAAATGATAGTAAGGAAATTGATTTAGATATAGCTTCTAAATTATCAGGGTCTCGATTCGTAGTTCTTAAAAATAAAATAGCTTTGCTGGAAAGAGCGCTTATTAATCTTATGTTGGATATTCATACAAAAAAATTTGGTTACACTGAGATATCACCACCTTTAATAGTCAACTATGATGTTATGTATGGCACTGGACAACTCCCTAAATTTGAAGAGGACCAATTTGAAATAAAGACTGACGATAAGAAAAATAGAAAATTTTTAATACCAACAGCTGAAGTAGTACTTACTAATCTTGTGAAAGACTCGTCTATAGAGGAGAGTAAATTACCCCTCAGATATGTTGCTGCAACACCTTGTTTTAGAAAAGAGGCTGGCAGTTACGGAAAAGATACAAAAGGAATAATGAGACAACATCAATTTTACAAAGTTGAACTCGTTAGTATCGTTAAGCCCTCAAATTGCAACAAGGAATTGGAAAGAATGGTTGATTGTGCTTCTGAAATTTTAAACTTACTAAAATTACCATATAGAAAAGTCCTGCTTTGTACTGGTGACATGGGTTTTAGTGCTGAAAAAACTTTTGATTTAGAAGTTTGGATACCTTCTGAAAATTCTTATCGGGAAATTTCAAGCTGTTCATCTTGTGGAACTTTTCAATCTAGACGTATGATGGCAAAATATAAAAGCAATAAAGGTAATGATTTTTTGGGAACATTAAATGGATCAGGTTTAGCGATTGGAAGATTAATTATATCTATTGCTGAGAACTATCAGCTTGAAGATGGAAAAATCAAAATTCCGGAAATTTTAAAAAAATATATGGATAATTTAGATAAAATTTAAAAATTATTTCCTTGTTTAAATAACTCTTTTAATATAATTATCATGCTTATATGAACAGTCAGGGACTAGCACAATTTATTCCGTTAATACTAATTTTTGTAATATTTTACTTTTTTCTAATAAGACCTCAACAAAAGCGAGTTAAAGATCACAGAGCTATGGTTCAAGGACTTAAACGTGGTGATGAAGTAATTACTTCTGGAGGGATTATTGGAATTGTTGAAAAGGTATATGAGGATGATAAGATTGAAGTTTTGCTGGCTGATAACGTAAAAGTAAAGATTATAAAATCAACAATAACCAGCTTATTAAAAAAAGAAGAGATTAAGAAATAATTCAGCTCTGTGTTAAATTTTTCAAAATTAAAAGTTTTTTTTATTTATTCTTTATTAGTTTTACTAAGTGCATTTAGTATTTTAAATTTACAAAATAATGAAAAAAATATTATCGATAGAAAAATTAATTTAGGTTTAGATTTACAAGGCGGTTCATATCTCTTACTTGAAATAGACACAAAGCCATTAATTAAGGAAAAGGTTCAAAATAAAGTTAAGCCATTAAAAGAATTTTTAAATAATAATAAAATCAATTTTAAGCAATTCACAATAAATGATGATAATCTCTCATTTAAAATTGATAAAAATGATTTAGAAAAATTTGAACTTAATTTTTATTCGAAAAAGGATAACACAATAAATATATATATAGACCGATATAGAACACACGAGTTTAAACACAGCTATGTAAACAATACTTTAAATATTGAATTTTCAAAGTATGGATTATTAACTCTTAATAATGCAGCACTATCGCAATCAATAGAAATTGTAAGACGTAGAATTGATGATTTTGGAACTAAAGAGCCAAATATCTTACAAAGGGGCGCTAAACGAATTTTAGTTGAACTTCCTGGTATAAAAGATCCTGATAGAATTAAGAGTCTTTTAGGTAAAACTGCTATGCTCACTTTTAGGTTGGTTGAAGAGAAAGATGATGGTTTTGGTTTTGAAAAAATGAGAGATGAAAATTCTGAGGAAATGATAGTAAGTAAAAGAATTGTTATGAGCGGAGAAAATCTTATTGATGCTCAACCTAGATTAGATAATCAAATGAATCAACCTATAGTATATTTTTCTCTAGACCGTTTTGGCTCACAGAAGTTTGGCAGGGTTACATCTGAAAATGTTGGTAAAAGACTTGCTATAGTTTTAGATAATAAAATAATAAGTGCTCCAAATATTAAAGAACCAATAACAGGGGGCAGTGGAACAATTTCAGGAGGCTTTACATTTCAGGAAGCTACAGATTTAGCACTTTTATTAAGGTCTGGTGCATTACCAACTCCCATAAATATCGTTGAGGAACGAACAGTAGGACCGGATCTTGGCGAGGACTCAATCAAATCAGGTACATTATCACTTATAATTGGATTTTTATTAGTCATTATTTATATGTTTGTGAAATATAGAATATTTGGTTTAGTTGCTAATTTATCTTTAATATTTAATCTTCTTATGCTTTTAGGAATTTTAACAATTCTGGAGGCCACGCTAACACTTCCGGGTATAGCTGGAATAATTCTAACAGTTGGAATGGCTGTTGATGCTAACGTCCTCATTTTTGAGAGAATTAAAGAAGAGCTAAAAACTGAAAAATCAATAATACATGCATTTGATATTGGATACACTAAAGCCAAAATTACTGTCTTAGACGCAAATATCACCACATTAATTGCAGCAATAATTTTATTTTTTTTCGGCTCAGGACCAGTAAAAGGTTTCTCAGTTACGTTGGCTATAGGCATAATAACAACTTTATTTTCAGCCTATTACATTGCAAGACATCTTACATCGTTCGTTGTATTAAAATTTAGGGACAAAAATATTTCATTATGATTAATAAAAATTATAATTTTTCTAACCACTTTATAAAAGCAAATTATTTATCTTTGATATTATTTTTTACAAGTATTATTTTAATATTCTTCAAAGGTTTAAATTTTGGCATAGATTTTAAAGGTGGTACATTATTAGAAATACGAACAATTGAAACCAACATTACATCCAAAGATATAAGAGACTCATTAAGTAATTTAAATTTGGGTGATATTAATGTTAAAAAATTTGGCAAAGAAGGAGATTATTTAATAAAGATTGAAAATATAGGATCTGATAAAAAAAATGCTATAGAATCACTAAAAAAAACTTTAAATGAAAATCTTAATACTGAGATCAATTATAGAAGAATAGAAAATGTTGGTCCAAAAGTTAGTAAAGAACTTTTAAAATCTGGATTAATAGCTATTTTATTGTCTTTATTCGCAATGTTGTTTTATATTTGGATAAGATTTGAGTGGCAATTTAGTCTTGGTTCCATCGTGGCTTTATTTCATGATGTAGTAATAACAATCGGTATATTTTCATTGCTCTCAATCGAAGTTAATTTATCCATTGTTGCAGCTCTTTTAACTATTGTAGGATATTCTATGAATGACACCGTTGTTATTTATGACAGAATTAGAGAGAATTTATTTAAATATAATAAACTACATATTAATGAAATTTCAAACATATCTATAAATGAAACCTTGTCTAGAACCTTAATTACTTCTGTAACAACTTTACTTGCTTTATTTTCAATATTTATTTTAGGAGGTGAGATTCTTAAAGGTTTTTCATTTGCAATGATTTTAGGTGTTATTATTGGAACTTATTCTTCGATATTTGTAGCTTCTCCGACTTTAAAACATCTTAAAGTAAGTTACAAAACTATGGAAAAAGAAACTTCAAATTGAAATTAATAAAGATTTTGAGCAGCGACCATTGTCAACAACATTGGAAAAGATAATAAAGTATTTACCCTAGATGTAATTAATGCTTTTTTTTGAGCCAAAGGTTTTTCTTCAGGACTACACTCTACAATTCCAAGAGCTTTTTTTTGGTTTGGCCAAATTATAAACCAAACATTATAGGCCATTATTATTCCTAGCCACATTCCAATACCAATTGCTGTATTTTTACCGTAACCACTTCCAACACCTAATGTCATAGATTGATGTAAGTACCCATTTAAATAAGCAACAATTAGCCCAGTAATTATTGTAGCAAATGCCGCCCATCTAAACCAAAATAAAACTGTTGGAGCAATAATTTTGGTAATGGCAGGTTTCTGTTCTTCAGAAAATTTTGGCATACTAGGAATTTGAACAAAATTTAAATACCATAACAGGCCAATCCACATTACTCCTGAGATCACATGTAAATATCTAAATAACCAACTATAAAAATATTGATCAAAAACAAATCCATCACCACCAAAATATAACCCTAAAAATAATAAAATTGCTAAAACTAATGACAAATGAACAGTTTTTGATAATGAATGAAGAATTGAAATCATTCTTAACTATAGCATAATTTGATAATTTAAGCTGTCTTTTTAATTGGGTCTCCACCCAATAAACTCTTCAAAAATTGGCCTGTATAACTATTTTTGTTCATTGATATTTTTTCAGGAGTGCCTTCAGCTATAATCTGGCCTCCATTAACGCCGCCTTCAGGACCCATATCAATTATATGGTCTGCAGTTTTAATTACGTCTAAGTTATGTTCAATTACTACAACCGTATTTCCCGTGTTTGTGAAAGCCTGTAAAATTTCGAGTAATTTCTTAATATCATGTGAATGTAAACCTGTTGTAGGCTCATCTAAGATATATAAAGTTCTGCCAGTAGATCTTTTTGATAACTCTTTTGCCAGCTTAATTCTTTGAGCCTCACCGCCTGATAGGGTTGTAGCTTGTTGTCCAATTTTCATATATCCAAGTCCTACATGTTTTAAAGTAATTAGTTTAGATCTAATTGTTTGGATATTCTCGAAAAATTCACAACCTTCATCGACAGTCATATCGAGAACTTCTGCAATATTCTTATTTTTAAATCTTATCTCCAAAGTTTCTCTATTATATCTAGCTCCTTTACATTTATCACACGGAATAAAAACATCTGGCAAAAAATGCATTTCATAAGTTATGACACCGTCACCTTCACATGTTTCACATCGTCCACCTTTCACGTTAAATGAGTACCTCCCAACTTTATAACCTCTAGCCTTAGATTCAGGTAAATTTGCAAACCAATCTCTTATCGGACCAAAAGCACCAGTGTATGTTGCTGGATTTGATCTTGGAGTTCTACCAATAGGTGATTGATCTATATCAATAATTTTATCTATTAGCTCTGTTCCTTTAAATCCTTTAAACGCTTTAGGTATTTTTCGAGATTGATTTCTATTCAGCATCAAATTCAAAGCATTGTACAACGTGTGCAATATCAATGTTGATTTTCCACTACCAGAAACTCCTGTTACACAGGTAAATGTACTTATTGGTATTTTTAAATTTACGTTTTTAAGATTGTTCCCTGTAGCTCCATTAATTTCAAGAAATCTTCCATTTTTTGCCATTCTTCTTTTTTTTGGAACTGGGATAAATTTTTTTCCAGATAAATAATTACCAGTAATGCTCGTCTCTTTTTGTTTAATATCTTTAAGTTCACCATTAACTATAATTTGACCACCATTCAATCCAGCCTCTGGACCGATATCTATGATATGATCGGCGCTTTCCATAGTTTCAATGTCATGTTCAACAACTATTACTGTGTTGCCTAAATCTCTTAATTTTTTTAAAGCATTAATAAGTTTTTTATTATCTCTCTGATGTAAGCCGATTGATGGCTCATCTAATACATATAAAACACCTGTTAAACCAGACCCTATTTGCGATGCTAACCTAATTCTTTGAGCTTCACCTCCTGAAAGAGTTCCAGACTCTCTTGATAAAGTTAAATAGTTTAACCCAACATTTAACAAAAAATTTAGCCTTTCATTTATCTCCTTTAATATATGATGTGCTATCTTATTTTCTCTATCGTTTAAAGAACTTGGTAATTCATCAAACCATTTTTTAGCATCATCTATAGATTTTAAAGTTACCTCACTAATATGTAGATTATTTACTTTAACGCACAGCGCCTCATCTTTTAGCCTAAAACCTTTACATTTGTCACAATTGGACTCGCTTTGATATTGTGAAATTTCTTCTCTCTTCCACTCACTTTCTGTTTCTAAGTATCTTCTTTCAAGGTTATTCACTACTCCTTCGAAAGGTTTTCTTGTCGTATATGTTTCATAACCATCGTCATAAGAAAATTTAATGTCCTCATCATCAGAACCGAAAAGTATTATATCTTGAATTTTTTTTGGTAATTTTTTCCAAGGATCTGTAAAAGAAAATTTATAATGTTTAGAGAGAGATATTAGCGTTTGCGCATAATAAAGTGACGTTGATTTAGACCAAGGTGCAATCGCTCCATCTTGTAAGCTTTTTTTCTCATCTGGTACAACTAAACTCGGATCTACATTTAAATTACTTCCTATACCCTCACATTCCTCACAAGCGCCGTAAGGAGAGTTAAACGAAAATAATCTGGGTTCAATCTCTTCAATTGTAAAACCACTTTCTGGGCAAGAAAATTTTGAAGAAAAAAGTATTGACTCTTTTTTGCGAAATTTTTTTGGAACAGTCTCATTTTCGTATTCAGCGATTAAAAGTCCGTTGGACAGATTTAGCGCTGTTTCAACACTATCAGCTAACCTATTTCCAATTTTTGAATTTATTACAACTCTATCAACTATTATTGAAATGTCGTGTTTAACTTTTTTATTTAAATTTGGGAAATCATCTATATTCATGTATTTACCGTCGACTTTTATTTTTTGAAAACCTCTTTTTTTATAATTTTGTATTTCTTTTTTGTACTCTCCTTTTCTTCCTCTCACTATCGGTGCAAGTAAATAGATCGTTGAACTTTTTGGTAACTGATTAATCTTATCCACCATCTCACTTATCGATTGGGATTTGATTGGCTTACCAGTAAATGGAGAGTAAGGTATACCTATTCTGGCATATAAAACTCTCATATAATCATAAATTTCTGTAACTGTAGCTACCGTAGATCTAGGATTCTTTGAGGTATTTTTTTGCTCAATCGAAATAGCTGGACTTAAGCCCTCAATCAAATCAACCTTGGGTTTTTTCATTTTATCCAAAAATTGTCTTGCATATGCAGATAAACTTTCCACATATCTTCGTTGTCCTTCAGCGTAAATTGTATCGAAAGCTAAGGAAGATTTACCAGATCCAGAAAGTCCAGTAATTACCACCAATTTATCTTTAGGTATCTCTAAAGAAATATTTTTTAAATTGTGCTCTTTGGCCCCTTTTATTACGATTTTTTTCAACATTTTTTTTTAGTACTTTTAATTATCAGCTTAAAATTAGCAACCATTTATGATATAAACAATACACATATAAGTTGTTAGTCAAAAGATATTCTTAAAATATTATGGCAGGAAGTCTAAATAAAGTCTTATTAATAGGTAGATTGGGGGCAGACCCAGAAATCAAGCAAATGGTTAATGGAAAAAACGTCGCAAGGTTGAGTATAGCAACAAGTCAATCATGGAAAGATAAGAATAGTGGTGAAAGGAAAGAAAAAACAGAATGGCATCGAGTTGTAATTTTTAATGAGGGTCTAGTAAATGTTGTCCAACAATATCTTAAAAAAGGTGCTAATGTTTATGTTGAGGGCCAGTTAACAACAAGAAAGTGGAAAGATGAAAGCTCAGGTCAAGATAAATATTCAACGGAAATAGTGTTACAAGGTTATAATTCGAGTTTAACCATGTTAGATGGTAAAAATCGCAGCGAAAATCAAAGTGAAAATAACACGAACAAAAGCTCTCTACCGAATGAAAACTTAAATCAGGATAGTTCTGATTTAGATGATGAAATTCCATTTTAAAAAATATGGAAAAAAGTTTATCTCATAATAAAAATTCATTTAAACAAATATTAGTACAAGATGAGATGAGTTCATCCTATCTATCTTACGCGATGAGTGTAATAGTTAGCAGAGCTCTACCAGATGTAAGAGATGGTCTAAAGCCAGTACATAGAAGAATTATATATGCTATGTACAAAGGTGGTTATGATTGGACAAAACCCTTTAGAAAGTCTGCAAGAATTGTTGGTGACGTAATAGGTAAATATCATCCTCATGGAGACCAAGCAGTTTACGATGCTTTAGTAAGACTCGTTCAAGATTTTTCTATGAGCTTACCATTATTAAACGGTCAAGGAAATTTTGGGTCTATCGACGGAGATCCTCCAGCTGCAATGAGATACACAGAAACTAAATTAGGAAAGATTTCACAATTCTTAACAGATGATTTAGAAAAAAATACTGTTACATATAGAAATAATTATGATGAAACCGAGATAGAGCCAACAGTTTTACCTTCGCAGTACCCAAATTTATTAGTTAATGGCGCCGGTGGTATAGCAGTTGGTATGGCCACAAGTATTCCACCTCATAATTTAAACGAAATTATTAATGCCACAATAGCACTAATTGAAAATAGAGAAATTACAATTAAACAATTAATGAAGCATGTTCCAGGTCCAGATTTTCCAACAGGTGGTGTTATAATTGGAAAAGATATAATTAGACAAGGTTATAACAAAGGTAGAGGATCTTTTAAAATTAGAGGCGAAATAGAATTCGAGGAGAAAAAGAATGGTAGATCGATTTTAATTATAAAGTCTATACCATACCAAGTTAATAAATCTGTATTGAATGAAAAAATAGCCCAGTTAGCTAGAGATAAAAAAATTGAGGGTATTAGCGATATTAGAGATGAGTCAAATAGAGAGGGTATTAGAGTAGTTCTAGAGCTTAGAAAAGGTGTTGAGCCAGAGACAATAAGAAGACAACTTTATAAATTCACAAGTATTGAAAGTTCATTCGGTTTTAATACTTTAGCTCTTGTCGATGATAAACCAAAAATCTTAAATCTTAAGGATTTTTTGAGTGAATTTCTCAAATTTAGAGAATTAACTGTAGTTAAAAGAATAAAATATGATTTAAAAAAAGCAGAAGATAGAGCACATATATTAATCGGATTAGCTACTGCGGTAGAGAATATTGATGAAATAATAAAGATAATTAAAAATTCAAAAGATACAAATCTAGCAAAAAAGAATCTTTTATCAAAAAAGTGGAAAATAAAGAAAAGTATTAAATTAATAAAATTAATAGATAAAAAAAACTTATCTTCTTATGCCTTGTCAGAAAATCAAGTAGATGCAATACTTGAATTGAGATTACAAAAATTAACAGCTTTTGGAATTTCGGAAATTGAAAATGAAATAAATAAATTATCAGATCAAATAATTTATTTTAATAAAATTTTAAACTCAAAAAAAGAATTGTATAAATTAATTATAGAAGAGCTTAATAAAATTAAAGATAAATTTGGTATTCCCAGAAGGACAAAAATAATAGATGCAGTATTAAACTACAATATAGAAGAGACAATACAAAAAGAGTCAGTAATGATAAATATAACAAACCAAGGTTACATTAAAAGAAGCCCTTTAAATGCTTTAAGATCTCAAAAAAGAGGCGGTAAAGGTAAAACTGGAATTACAACCAGAGACGAAGATTTTGTTATTCAAATATTTACTGCTAATACGCATACACCTGTACTTTTTTTTAGTACTCAAGGATTAGTCTACAAGATTAAAGCGTACAAAATACCTGAAGGATCGGCTGCCTCTAAAGGAAAATCTATTTTTAGTTTGTTGCCCTTAAAAAGTCATCATTCAATAAGTTCAATAATGCCGTTACCAGAAGATGAAAATGAGTGGAAAAAATTAAAAGTAGTATTTGTTACATCAACTGGAAAAGTACGTAAAAACTCATTGGAGGATTTTATTAATATCAATATTTCCGGTAAAATAGCTATGAAATTAGAGGAAAATGATAAAATTGTTGGAGTTAAAATTTGTAATGACGATCAAGATATTTTACTTGGTACTAAATTTGGTAAATGCATTAGATTTATGTCTAAAAAACTTAGACTATTTAAAGGAAGATCATCTAAAGGAATAAAAGGTATTGATCTGGCGGAGAATGATAAAGTTATTTCCTTGTCTGTAATAGATAATCCAAAAATTGACAGCTCAGCAATGAAAAAAAATGAAAAAATAAAAACAGGAAATACAAAATTTATATTATCTGTAAGTGAAAATGGTTTTGGAAAAAGAACATCTTTCTTTGATTATCGTGTTACAAATAGAGGAGGAAAGGGGATAATTGGCATAATTAATTCATCAAGAAACGGTAATATTTCTTCAACATTAGTTGTCGAGGAAAAAGACGAAATTATTCTTTCAACAGACAAAGGCAGTATAATGAGATGCTCAGTTAATGAAATAAGAATAGCTGGAAGGAACACTCAAGGTGTTAGAATTAAAAAGATAAAAGGAGACGAAAAAGTTGTTTCTGTAATTAAAATAGATGATAATATAAGTTAATTATGAGAACAGCAATTTACCCTGGAACTTTTGACCCAATAACATTTGGTCACATAGATGTAATTAAAAAGTCACTAAAAATTGTAGATAAATTAATCATAGCTACAACAGATAATATCAATAAAGATTATTTTTTTTCAATTGATGAAAGAATGGAGATAATTCGAGATTCTTTATTTAAAGATTTGAAACTTAGTAAAAGTAAGATTAAGGTAATATCTTTTAATAGCTTAACAATATCTTTATGCAGAAAATATAAAGCATCTATAATTATTAGGGGACTAAGAGCAGTTTCAGATTTTGAATATGAATTTCAATTAGCTGGTATGAACAAAAAACTTAGTAGTAATATAGAAACTATTTTTTTGATGTCTGAACTTGAAAACCAAATCATTTCATCAAAATTTGTCAAAGAAATATCAAGATTAGGTGGTGATATTAATAAATTTTTAACAAAATCTGCATGCAAGGCTTTAAAAGATAGATAAAAAATGTATAAATATTTTTATTTATTATTACTTATAATTAGTTTAGTAAACAATAACTTGAAGGCTGAAAATAAAATGATTATGAAATTAACATATGGAGATGTTGAAATAGAACTTTTCGACAAGATAGCTCCTAACCATGTAAAACGTTTTAAAAAATTAGCCTCTGAAGGTAAGTATGATGGGGTTGTGTTTCATAGAGTTATAGATGGTTTTATGGCTCAAACTGGTGACATTAAATATGGAAATTCAAATTCTCCAGATTTTAACTTAAGTCTAGCCGGGACTGGTGGTTCTGAATTACCAAATGTCAATGCTGAATTTTCAAATACGGCACACGAAAGAGGCACAATCTCAGCAGCTCGTTCATCTGATCCTAATAGTTTTAACAGTCAGTTTTTCATTTGTTTCGAGGCGGCCCCACATCTTGATAGACAGTATACAGCTTTTGGAAAAGTTACAAAAGGAATGGATTTAATAGATAAAATCAAAAAAGGCGACGGACCAAACGGATCAGTTGAGAACCCGGACAAAATAATAAGTATTAAATAACTATCCCAATGAAAAAAAAAGCTTTTTCCTTTGAGTTAAAAGCTCAAGAAGGGAAATCAAGATTAGGTAAGATTAAAACACATAGAGGAATAATTGATACACCAGCTTTTATGCCTGTTGGGACCCTAGGTACAGTTAAAGGTGTAAGTGTTGAAAATTTAATTAAAACAGGTACACAAGTTATTCTAGGTAACACTTACCACTTAATGCTTAGGCCAGGTACAAAAATTTTAGAAAATTTTAAAGGTTTGCATGATTATATGAATTGGCAAAAACCTATTTTAACTGACTCTGGAGGGTTCCAAATAATGTCACTATCGAAATTAAACAAAATTGATGTTTCTTTAGGAGCAATATTTAATTCACATATTGATGGAAAAAAAATAATTTTAAGTCCTGAAAAGAGTATACAGATACAAAAGTCAATCAATTCAGATATATTGATGGTTTTAGATGAATGTCCGAAACTTACAAAAAATAAAAAAATTATTTCTGGAGCGATTGATGTTTCAACATTATGGGCGAAAAGATGCAAAGTTGAATTTGGTAACGATAAGTCCAAGGCTTTATTTGGAATTATTCAGGGCGGGTTATTTAAAGATTTAAGAATTCAAAGCCTTGAAAAATTAAAAGATATTAATTTTGATGGTTATGCTCTTGGTGGTTTAGCTGTTGGAGAAACTCAAAGTGAAATGCATAGTGTTTTAAAAGAGATTACAAAATTAATGCCTGAAAATAAACCAAGATATTTAATGGGAGTAGGCACACCCTCGGATATACTATTAGCCGTTAAAGAGGGCATTGATATGTTTGATTGTGTATTGCCTACTCGATCCGGTAGAACGGGCTTAGCTTTTACATGGAGCGGTAAAATAAATATTAAAAACTCAAAGTACAAAAACGATAAAAGTCCTTTGGATAAAAATTGTAATATTATGGGCCTTAATAAGTATTCTAAAAGCTATTTAAATCACTTAGTGAAATCTAATGAAATTTTAGCCTCAATGTTATTAACATTGAATAACATCAATTTTTATCAAGAATTAATGTTTCAAATAAGATTTAGTATAAAGAATGGTACTTTTTCCAAATTTTTCAATAAATACATGAGAGTTTTTACCTCATAAAAATAGTTTGATATTTGCACTAATTCTTTGTAAAAGACCTTTTTCTAAGGGCCCTTAGCTCAGTTGGTAGAGCACCTCCCTTTTAAGGAGGGTGTCGATGGTTCGAGTCCATCAGGGCTCACCAAT
>MDTD01011754.1_pt1 | contig 21449 bp, 13 predicted proteins | sample 811221 | NCBI WGS metagenome assembly MDTD01 (sample SAMN05326646, study PRJNA326480) | marine metagenome | isolation source: seawater | place: Pacific Ocean: South West | collected 2011 | reverse complement strand
TGTAAGATTTCACCAACATTCGGTTCCAGTGGAAAAGAAGGTGATTTTGATATGAAAAATGCAATTTTACAGAAAAAAATAACATCGGTGTTCTTACACTTAAATCGTTGTACTGCGTCCATGCGTGAGTGCCCTCAAACGCTCCAAAAACCGTTCAGTTTAATCTCGCCGAGGGGGGATAGATTATAGGCGTCCTACGATGGAGGAGAAATTCCAGCGCGTCTGTAATTCACGGAGGGTATGAGTATGGTTATTGAGCACAGCAAAGACGACGGCCTCAACATTGACTTGACGAAGGAGCACGTTGAACCCATGCTTCAAGAGAACCTTGACCGTTTCGTTTTGTTCCCCATCGAACACGATGACATTTGGGCCATGTACAAACAGGAGCAAGCCTCGTTCTGGACCGCTGAAGAGATCGACCTGGCCGAGGACCTCAAGGACTGGAAGAACCTCAACAAGGACGAGAAGCACTTCATCAAGCACATCCTGGCGTTCTTTGCTGCCAGCGACGGCATCGTCAACGAAAACCTCGTGATGAACTTCTCCAACGAAGTGTGCTGGCCCGAAGCTCGTGCCTTCTACGGATTCCAAATCATGATGGAGAACATCCACGCTGAAACGTACTCCCTGCTCATCGACACCTACATTGAGGACGAGAAGGAGAAGGACCATTTGTTCAAGGCCCTCGAGACCGTCCCCTCGGTCCAGAAAAAGGGCGACTGGGCCCTCAAGTGGCTCTCTCGAAAGCGAGGCTCCTTCGCCGAGCGCTTGGTGGCCTTCGCAGCTGTTGAAGGCATCTTCTTCTCCGGCTCGTTCTGTGCCATCTTCTGGCTCAAGAAGCGAGGCTTGATGCCAGGTTTGACCTTCTCCAACGAACTCATTTCTCGCGACGAAGGGCTCCACTGCGACTTCGCCTGTTTGCTCCACAACAAGCTCCTTCGTGGCGCTGGTGAGAACGTCATCCGCCGTATCATCGCAGAAGCCGTTGATATTGAGATTGAATTCGTCACCAAGGCGCTGCCCGTGAATCTCATCGGCATGAACGCTGACCTGATGACGCAGTACATTCAGTTCGTTGCCGACCGTCTTTTGATCCAGTTGAACTGCTCCAAGATCTACAACGTTGGTAATCCGTTCCCGTGGATGGAGATGATCTCCATGCAGGGCAAGACCAACTTCTTCGAGAAGCGCGTCGCTGAATACCAGAAGGCCGGTGTCATGGACAGCGCCTCCCTTGGAAGTGTCCAACAGCGATTTTCTGTGGACGAAGACTTTTGAACCGTACGCGGACAAAGAAAGATATCACGCACTCAAATGAACATCGGAGGAGGATTGAATCATGGCTATGCAAGTTGTTAACCGAAAGGGCGAGCGAGAGGATGTGCGGTTTGATGCCATCCATGAGAAATTGGTGAAATTGGCTGAAGGTCTTGACCCCACATGGGTTGACCCGGGTCACGTTACCAAGTTGACCATCGAAGGCCTGTACGACGGTGTGACCACCCGCGAACTCGACCAACTCGCTGCTGAGACTGCTGCCTCCCTGGCTTCTCACCACCCCGACTACAGCCGTCTGGCCGCTCGCATCTGCGTGGACGATCTCCATCGGTCCACAAAGACCACCTTCACGGACGTCATCACCGACCTTCGAGAGTACATCGACCCCGAGTCCAACAAGCACGCTCCACTCATTTCTGAGGAAGTGTACGAGATCATCATGGCCAACGCTGACCTGCTCAACAACCACATCGACTACAGCCGAGACCACAACTACGACTACTTCGGTTTCAAGACCCTTGAGCGCTCCTACCTGCTCAAGCTCAACGGCGAAGTGGCCGAGCGCCCCCAGCACATGCTGATGCGTGTGGCTGTGGGAATTCACCACACCAACCTCGAGAAGGCCCTCCACACTTACGACTTGATGAGCCAGGGCTACTTCACTCACGCCACCCCCACGTTGTTCAACTCCGGCACCCCCATGCCGCAGATGTCCTCGTGTTTCTTGCTCACCATGCAGGACGATTCCCTCGACGGTATTTACGACACCCTGAAGCAGTGTGCGTTGATTTCCAAGTCGGCCGGTGGCATCGGTCTTTCCATCCACCACGTCCGCTCGAAGGGTTCCTACATCAAGGGAACCAACGGTACCTCCAACGGCATCGTCCCCATGCTTCGTGTCTTCAACGACACCGCTCGCTACGTCGACCAAGGTGGTGGCAAGCGCAAGGGTTCCATCGCTGTTTACCTCGAACCTTGGCACCCTGACATCCTTCAATTCCTCGACCTCAAGAAGAACCACGGCAAGGAAGAGATGCGTGCGCGCGACCTCTTCTACGCCATGTGGACGCCCGACTTGTTCATGCAGCGCGTGGAAGACAACGGCGACTGGTCGTTCTTCTGCCCCAACGAGTGCCCCGGTCTCCAGGACGTCTACGGTGCTGAATTCAAGGCCATGTACGAAGACTACGAACGCCGAGGCATGGCTCGTGAGACGGTGCCAGCTCGTGTGGTCTGGGACAAGATCGTCGAAGCCCAGATCGAAACCGGTACGCCCTACATGCTCTACAAGGACGCCGCCAACGAGAAGTCCAACCAGAAGAACCTCGGTACCATCCGTTCTTCCAACCTCTGCACGGAGATCATGGAGTACACCGCCAAGGACGAAGTGGCCGTCTGTAACTTGGCCTCCATCGCCCTCCCCAAGTTTGTGAACATGAGCGACGGTGTGTTCGACCACCAACTCCTCTACGACGTCACTTACCACGCCACGGGCAACCTGAACCGTGTCATCGACGTGAACTACTACCCCGTGGAGGAAGCTCGCAACTCTAACATGCGCCACCGCCCCATCGGGCTTGGCGTGCAGGGCTTGGCAGATGTCTTTGCTATGCTCAAGCTTCCTTTCGAGAGCCCGGCCGCCCGTTCTCTTAACAAGGAGATTTTCGAAACCATCTACTTCGCCGCCTGCACCGCTTCCAAGGATGCAGCCATCGCCGAAGGTCCCTACTCCACCTTCGAGGGCTCACCGGCCAGCGAAGGGCTGCTGCAGTTTGATCTCTGGGGCATGAACGAGCACAGCGGTCGCTGGGATTGGGATTCGCTCAAGGCTGAAATCATGGACAAGGGCATGCGCAACTCGCTCCTGCTCGCTCCCATGCCGACCGCTTCGACCTCCCAAATCTTGGGCAACAACGAGTGTTTCGAGGCCTTCACCTCGAACCTCTACGTCCGCCGCACCCTTTCGGGTGAGTTCGTCGTGCTGAACAAGCATCTCGTCCGCGACCTCATCGCCGAGGACATGTGGAGCCTCGAAATGAAGGACGACATCCTGCGTCACAAGGGTTCCATTCAGGGCATTCAGCGCATCCCCGAATACATTCGAGACCTCTACAAGACCACCTGGGAGATCAAGCAGCGCCACGTGCTTGACATGGCCGCCGACCGAGGCGCCTACATCGATCAGAGCCAATCGCTCAACATCCACATGGTGGACGCCAACCCCGCCAAGGTCACTTCGATGCACTTCTACGGCTGGAAGCAGGGCCTCAAGACGGGCATGTATTACCTACGAACCAAGGCTGCTGCCGACGCCATCCAGTTCACGGTTGAGGCTTCCACGAAGGAAGACCAAACCGTTGGCGGTCTCGCTGAGCGAGCTGACGACGCCGACAGCCTCGAAGCCATTGCATGCAGCCTTGACAGTCCCGACGACTGTCTGATGTGCGGTAGCTGATCAACATCATCTCGGTTGAGTCCCGAGCATCGTGATGGTGAGTTAAAATCCACCAAAGAACGCGAAAAAGATGAGGCCAATGGCAGCAAAGAACACCAATCCGATGATGGTGAAAATCAGCCCAAGAATTCCGAGGGTACTCATGACACCTCTGCGGTGATTGGTCTGATATGGCAGACCTGTTTGGTAAGAGCCGGCGAAACCCACTGGCGTATGTTGGAAAGAAGGGTTCGCTTTTGGCTTGGGTTCCTTGCCCAACATCCAATACAACAGTGGCATGAAGAAATACAACGCGAGGAACATTTGTGCAATGTAAAAAGGAACAAAGATCATTGGCGTCATGTCCTCTGGATTCGTCCATAATCGGTTAAACGCCCGAAGGGCACCTGTGGCGAAGAAACTGAAGACGAACAGGAATCCAATGCCCGTGAACGCGATGATTTGTCCCGTGTCATGCTTCGCCTCATCTTGGCGAACAACAGCAACGCCTTGATGCGGCTCAGGCGCCTTGAACCGGACCTGACAGCCCGGGCAACGAATGGTGCCCTTCACCAGCACCTTTGTTTTCATCTGCTTGCCGCAGTGCGGGCAGACAATGAGATGCATGGTCAACGCTCGTCTTTCGTTTCCTTAAGTGTTCACCCGATGGCTTCCAAGCCATCTTCCGTTCACCTGCCGTGTTCAACGAACGCCAATTCGGCCGCCAGAATCGGAGGAAACCTTAGATGCACATTGACCAAGGTGAGGGTCATGGACGTGAACGCAAAGATTGGCATTGATTCCAAGCGAACCACGGCGGCGAGCGTGGCCATCGTTGGTGTGGTGGTCTACCTTGGGCTGGTTCACTTGAAGCCGATTCTGATGCCGCTGGCCATGGCGGTCCTCCTCTACTTTCTCATCAAACCGCCCGAGCAGTACATTCACGCCAAGGTTGGCAACCGCTTTGTGTCCTACGGAACCGTGATTCTCACCTTCATCATCACGATGTATTTCCTTTCCATCTTCCTGTACGAACAACTGTCTCTGTTCGTTGAGGACGTGCCTGAAATCACCGCAGCGCTGGAGGAAAAGCGGGCCAAGTACGCTGCGTCCGACCTCTACGGTTTGGAAATCATCTTCTCCGACTCAACATGGGTGGAGGTCTTGGCTTCACCCAGCAACATCGAGACCTTCGTGCTGGCCATTCTGGGTTCACTCGGGGCGTTCGTCGGCACCATGGTCACCGTCCTGATTTTCCTGCTGTTCATCATCCTTGAGGAGCACACCATCGCCAAACGGTTTCGGGCGGCTTTCCCTGCCTCCACCGGACGTGCGGGCAACATCGTGCGAGATTCAACCGAATCCATCAGCGCCTATGTGGTTTCCAAAGTCACCTGCAGCGGCGGCCAGGCGATTGTGATGACCATCATCCTCTCGCCGGTCGGGTTCAACATCCCAGGCTGGTTCTTGTTCGGTGTCTTGTGCTTCTTGCTTGATTTCATTCCCATTTTGGGCGCCCTTTTCGCCACCATCCCGCCGGTCCTCATCGGCTTCATCATGATGGAGCCGCTGACCGCAGTGTTCATGCTCGCCTTGCTTATTGGCAATCAGCAGGTGTTTGGCTCGCTGGTGGAACCCAACCTTTCGGGTGCTAAAATCGGCATCTCGCCACTCGTGTTGTTGCTCACCGTCATGCTGTTTTCACAGGTGTGGGGCATCGCAGGGGCCATCATCGGCGCACCGATGATCATCATGATTCGCCTCATCCTGGACGAAAACGAGCGCACCCGTCCGGTCGCCGTGATGATGGCGAACGACGTTGAAGAGGAATAAGCGCCTTACCGGCTCCTTTCGAGCGCCGGGCGTTTCGGCGATGGGATTATGGAGGACAACTCCCCCTTACCATCATGCGAGCACCGCTTGCGGTCATGTGCTCCCTGCTTCTGCTCACGTTGACCATGAGCGGTTGCCTGTCCGCTTCTTCGGGCTCCACCTCGGCCGATGATTCGGAGGTGCCTGCTGAGGAAGATGACCTGCCACCGTATTTCATCGATGGAGATTACACCTGCATTGTGCATGAAGAGCGGGACCGGTGCTGGATCACCCATGTTCCAGAGAATTTGGACCCTGAGGCGGATGTCCCGCTCATCGTTGACATGCACGGCTTCGGCTCAACCTCGCTGGAACAGCGAGACCTCTCGTCGTTTGACCACATTGCTGAGGAAGAGGGGGCCATCGTCGTCTATCCTGACGGTGTGGGCTACTACAACGAACTTGACGGTCGTACCAATCAGGCTTGGAATGCGGGGTGGTGTTGCGCTGAATCCGCCACCGAAGGCGTGGACGACGTGGGCTTCATCGAGACGATGGTCGACATCGTCGTTGACCTTCATCCCGTCGACGAGCATCGCATCTACGCCTCTGGCTGGTCCAACGGCTGCGCCATGACCCAGCGATTGGCGATGGTATCCAGCGATGTCTTCGCCGCCGTGGGTTGCATGTCGATGTACTTCTTGACCGAGCCGGTGGACGATTATTCACCCATCCCCGTCATGGAGGTGCACGGCTTCTTTGACCAGGTTGTTCTTTACGAATCCACGGCGATGAGCGTCCCGTTCAACCCCGCGCTGTGGACCGAACCTGAAGCCTACGACACGGGAGCCATCGAGAACATCCACGAATGGGCTGAATACAACGGCTGTTCAGGTGGCATGGAGACCTTTGAAACCACAGCCCTGTACTCCACCGTGGGATTCAGCTCGTGTGAAAACGACGCACAAATCCGGCTGGTGACCATCTTCGCCGGTCAGCACAACCCCTACGAAAACGACCTTGAGCAAGACGGGCTGGGTCAGGTGTTTCAGGGCACCAAGGGCTTGGTTCAATCCACCCAGATGGTGTGGGAGTTCATCAGCGAGTACAGCAAGGACGACGTCCAACTCGAGGATTGAATTTCCGGGCTGATGAGAAGCGGTAAGATGGCGCAATGGGTCGGTAACAGACGCATGAGGTCCTTTTTCCTCTGCTTCGCGATGTACAACAACACCACGGCAAGCGCGGCCAACATGCACACATCAACCGAGGTCGGTAGCACCAAAGGAGGAGGGAGAAAAATTAAGTCGCAGGGTGGATGAACAACAACCATGAAGCCCATGCATGTCATCGTCGGTCTCTTGCTGGTGTCGTTTTCATTGAGCGGATGCCTCAGCAACTTTGGTGAAGGAAACACATCCCAAACACCCCCTACATGTCCAAACGGTGAGCCGTGTGTATGCATTGATGTCGACGGCAGCTGCGATGATGGGGACGATGATTGGGGATTCTATGAAGAAGGGTTCTTGCGATACTACTGCTCCAATGACGACCGTTCGTATGCCCAAGACATGGGCGGTATCTACTGCCCCGATGCAGGAACGAGCCGGGACAACTTCGAAGATATTGAGTTTACACCGCCTGTGCCACCGACCTGCCCGAACGGTGAGCCGTGCGTTTGCATCGATGTGGACGGCACGTGTGCCGATGGTGACGACGATTGGGGCTGGTACGAAGGCGGGGAAGAACGCTACTACTGCTCAAACGACGGCCGATACTACGCTGAGGCAATGGGCGGCATCTACTGCCCCGATGCCGCTCCAATCTCCCCGTGCGAGACCCATGAGGTGTTCACGATGAGCAACAACACCACTGAGTACGCTGCTGTTGATTTTTCCTGCATGGACCTCTCATCGCTTGATTTTTCAAACGCCAACATGACAGGGGCAAACCTGAGTTTTGCCCTGCTCTCGGACACCAACTTGACCGGTGCGGTGCTTGATTACGCCGACTTTACCGGGGCCACGTTTTCGAATACGGTGCTAGCGAACGTTTCCATCAAGGACACGTTGTGCCCGTCGGGCGATGAGATGCTTTGGGATGACGATTTCAACGGCGTATGTGTTTGATCGCCACCACTTCTGAAGTGATGGTCGTTCGACCCGGGCGGTGGCCGCCGCTTCACATCTTGTGGATGGCGTGCCCCAGCGTATCGAGAACACCTTCGTGGGTCATCTCGGTCATCGTTGGGTGTGCGTGAATCGTGTGCGCGACGTCCTCGAGGACGGCGCCCATCTCGAGGGCAAGCGTCCATTCGCCGACCAGTTCGCTGATGTGCGTGCCGACGCCCTGAATGCCGAGAATACGGTGGTCGTCTTCTCGGGCCACGACGCGGACGAAGCCGCCCGTTTTCTCTGCTTCTTGGGTGAGCGAGCGGCCGTTGGCGGCCAGCGGGAACTTGCCCGTAATGATGGGGTGACCGGCCTCCTTGGCTTGGTCGGGTGAGAGACCAACCGAGACGATTTCGGGTTCGGTGAAGACGATGGCGGGGACTGCGACCGGGTCGTAAGCGCGCTTGTGGCCGGCGATGAGTTCGGCGACCATTTCGCCCTGGAAGGAAGCGACGTGAGCGAGCATCTCTCCGGAATCACAGAGGTCGCCAATGGCATAGACGCCCTTCATGTTCGTTTCACAGCGCTCGTTCACCTTGACGAAACCGCGCTCATCCATGGCGACACCGGTGGCTTCGAGGCCCGTTGATGCAGGCTTTCGGCCCACCGTGACCAGCACCTTGTCGGCGATGACGTGTTGCATCTTCTTCTCGTCCTTCTCGTTCTTGTCGATGAAGTTGAGTTGCACCTTGCCGCCTTTGGCATCCTCAACGCCCTTGGCGAACACGCCCGTGTGGACGGTGATCTTGTTCTTCTTGAGGAAGAGCTCAAGCGGGCGTCGCAGTTCCTTGTCGAACAGCGGCAGGACCGAGTCCATGGCTTCCACGACGGTGACTTCGGAGCCGAGCATTCGGAAGGTGATGCCGAGCTCAAGCCCGATGTAGCCGCCACCAACAACGACCACGTGGTCGGGCAGGTCTTCGAGGGACAGGGCTTCTCGAGAGGAGAGCACGTGGTCGCTGAAGGGCATGAACGGGAGTTCGATGGGCACGGAGCCTTGGGCCATGATGACGTGCTCGGCCTGAATGAGGGTGGCGTCCTTGCCTTCACCGATCTTGACGGTCTTGGCGTCCTGGAACACCGCCCAGCCGCTTACGAGTTCAGCACCGGCGTTCTTCAAGAGCGCCTCAACGCCTTTGTTCAAGCGGTCAACAATGCCTTCTTTCCAACCGACGAGGTTGCTCATGTCAAGTTCAGCCGGTCCGGGGATGGAGATGCCCATGTGGCCGTCCTTGCTGGCGTGCTTGGCCAGGTTGTGGAAGGTGTGGGCAGCGTGAATGAGGGCTTTGCTGGGAATGCAGCCGCGAATCAAACAGGTACCGCCAGCTCGCTCGCCTTCAACGATGATGGTCTTCAGGCCGAGTTGAGCGGCACGGATGGCAGCGACGTAGCCACCGGGGCCTGCGCCGATGACGAGAACTTGGCATTGCTTTGTCTTCATTGCTCGCACCTCACATGAAAATGGTGGCAGGGTGCTCGAGGTAGGACTTCACCAACTGAACCAAACTGGCACCGTCGTGGCCGTCGACCACTCGGTGGTCCCACGACGAGGAGAGGTTCATGATGCGACGAACCACAACATGACCGTCCTTCACCACGGCTCGGTCTTTGGCGTTGTGAACGCCGAGGATGCCGACTTCGGGCTTGTTGATGATGGGGGTCGCACCGAGACCGCCAAGACGACCGAGGCTTGTGATGGTAAAGGTGGAGCCGGTCAAGTCGTCCACGCCGGCCTTGCCGTCGCGGGTGGCTTGGGTGACACGACCCATTTCGGCAGCGGACTGCCAGATGTCCATGGCTTCCACGTGCTTGACCACCGGGACGTAGAGGCCGCGGTCGGTTTGGGTGGCAATGCCGAGGTTGATGGCTTCGTGGCGGGTGACCACGCCAGCCTCGTCATCGTACAGAGCGTTGCACTCGGGTCGCTGAGCGAGCGCCTTCACGAGGGCTTGCATGATGAACGGCAGGTAGGTCAACTTGGGCGCACCCTCGGGGCGAGTCGCGTTGAGGTGTTGGCGCAGGGATTCGAGTTCGGTCACGTCGACCTCTTCGAAGTAGGAGAAGTGAGGGATGGTGCTGTAGGACGACATCATGCCGTCTGCAATCTTGCGTCGCAGGCCGATGACCTTGATGTCCTCGGTGCCGTTTCGGGCCACCTTGGCCACGCCACCCATGGGCATCGATGGAGTTGCTGAAGCAGCGCCACCGGCGATGTGTCGGTCGAGGTCAGCGTGGCTGATGCGTCCTGCTGGGCCGGAGCCGGCGACCAATTGGAGATCGATGTTGGCAGCACGGGCTCGCTGACGAACAGCCGGCGAGGCGAGGGCCTTGGTGCCGGCGGCACGGGCCACCGGTGCGGCGGCAGCGGGAGCAGCGGGAGCCGGCGCTGGTGCGGGCTCAGGCGCCTTTTCTTCCACAACAGGCTCAACCTTCTCCTCCACGGCGGGAGCATCCTCGGCCACGGGTTCAGAGGCTTCCGAAGCGTTGCCTTCGCCGTCAACGTCGAACACGATGCAGACGCCACCGACGGGCAGAATGTCGCCGGCTTCACCGACGATGCTGGCCACGGTGCCGTCGCAGGGTGCAGGGATTTCCACGGTCGCTTTGTCGGTCATCACGGAGAGAATCGGGTCGTCTTCCTTGACGGTATCACCAACGGCAACCATCCATTCAACGATCTCACCTTCAACGACACCTTCACCGATGTCGGGCAGCTTAAACTCAAATTTTCCCATGTTCATTCCTCCTGTGTTCTTTGTATGGCTTCTGCGATGCGAGATGGACTGGGCAAGTAATCCCATTCGGTGGTGTGCGGGAAGGGCGTGTCCCAACCGGTGACCCGCTGAATGGGGGCTTCAAGGTGGTAGAAACAGCGCTCTTGGATGGAGGCGCTCATCTCGGCACCGAATCCGCTGGTCTTGGGCGCCTCGTGGACGATGACGACCCGCCCCGTTTTCTTCACGGAGTTCACGACGGTGTCGCGGTCCCACGGAACGAGGGTTTGGAGGTCGATGAGTTCGCAGTCCACGCCAGAATTCTTGATGGCTTGCTCACACACGTGAACCATGGCACCCCAAGCGATCACGGTGCAGGCTGAACCTTCTCGGACGATGTTGGCTTCTTCGAGGGGAATGGCGTAGTAGTCCTCCGGGACTTCGCCGTCGGGATGATTGTTCCACGTCGGCACGTTGTGCGGGTCGCCGTAGAATGGGCCACGGTAACACCGCTTGGGCTCGAAGAAAATGACCGGGTCGTTGGATTCGATGGCGCTGGTCAACAACCCCTTGGCGTTGCGAGGGTTGGAACAGTAGACCACCTTCAGGCCGGGGGTGTGGGTGAATTGCGATTCAGGGGATTGCGAGTGGTGGTGGCCGCCTTTGATGCCGCCGCCTGCGGGCGTGCGGAAGGTGACCGGCGTCGAGAATTCGCCACCGGAACGGTGTCGCAATTTGGCGATCTCGTTGACGATTTGGTCGTAGGCGGGGAAGATGTAGTCGGCAAACTGAATCTCAGCTACCGGGCGCAGACCGTTGAGCCCCATGCCCATGGCGATGGCGGCGATGCCACCTTCGGCCAGCGGTGAATCGAAGACGCGGTGGGGGCCAAACTTCTCCTGCAGGCCAGCCGTAACACGGAACACGCCGCCGAAGTAGCCGACGTCTTCGCCAAAAATGACGACGTTGGGGTCTCGCTCAAGTTGGTGAGCGAGGGCGGAGTTGAGGGCAGCAATCATGTTCATTTTCGCCATGTACTCACCTCACTTCCCGAGCTCCTCTCGCTGTTCTTGAATGTGCCAGGGCACGGTTTCGTAGACTTCGGTAAAGATGGTTGAGGCCGGTGGGTAGGGGCCAGAGGCCAAATCGCCGAATTCGCAGGCTTCTTTGTAGGCCGTCATGACATCGTTGTCGATTTTCTCGGCCAGTGCCTTGTCCTTCTCCTCGTCCCATTCGCCGATCTTCATCAGATGGTCTCGGAGTCGCTCGACGGGGTCGCCGCCGGGCCAGCATTCGAATTCGTTGCCCGGACGGTAGGCCGACGGGTCGTCGGAGGAGGAGTGAGCACCTGCGCGGTAGGTGTAGACCTCAATGTGTGTGGGGCCGAGCCCGGCCGAAGCACGCTCACGAGCCCACTTGGTCACGCTGTAGAGGGCAAGGAAGTCGTTGCCGTCGACGCGGAAGGACGGAATGTCGTAAGCAAGGCCACGTTCGGCAAAGGTGCGTCCGCCGGTGGCGAGAGAAACGTGCGTGGAAATGGCCCATTGGTTGTTCACCACATTCAGGATGACAGGCGGCTTGAAGGTCGAAGCGAAATTGAGGGCGTAGTGATAGTCGCCTTGAGCGGACGTTCCATCGCCAAGCCACGAAATGCACACTTCATCATCGCCCTTGTAGGCGCTGGCCATGGCAACGCCGACGGCCTGGGAAAATTGCGTACCCACCGGGGAGGAAATGGAGATGAATCGGCCTTCTCGCCAAGTGTAGTGGACCGGCATTTGGCGCCCGCGAACGTTGTCTTCGGTGTTGCCAATGCAGTGGCAAATCATGCTGACCATGTCGCGTCCACGGACGAACTGCGCACCGGGTTGGCGGTAAGAAGGAAACAACCAGTCCTGTTCCTCAAGCGCCATGGTTTGGGCAATGGCGACGGCTTCTTCGCCGAAGGAGCGCATGTAAAACGAGAGTTTGCCGGTCCGCTGCATTTTGATCATGCGGTCGTCAAAAATTCGAAGCCGCATCATGTACTCCAGTCCTTGGATGAGGGTGGCGGCATCGAGTTGAGGGTCCCAATCGCCGATGGCTTCCCCTTCGTCGTTGAGCACACGAATCAATCCCTTGGCGTGAGGGGCCGTGTCTTCCGTGCTGCAGGTGGCCGGGTCGGGACGGTTCAAATCCCCCGGTTGCTCGACAAAGGCACCTCCGAAAGAGGGCTCATCTCCGGGGCGGAACGGGGCGACACCGATGGTGTATGGCGAGGTGGTAACCGTGCTTCGCTCCGTCATCGTTTCACCTCAGGGCTCGTCCGTCTTAAGTGGTGTCGGTGCGGGTGTCTTGGCCTGTGCCACCCGGACGTAGGCGCCGAGCATGGTCTCGGCGTTGTTGGGGTCGCGTGTTTTTCGGACCAAAAGGCCGGCTTTGTAGGAGGAGCGAACGAGCGGGCCGCTGGCTACGCCTGCGAAGCCGAGGTCCATGGCGGTTTGTGCCCATTCGTCGTAGCGTTCCGGTTCGGGAAAGCGGTCAACAGCGAGGTGTTTCTTGGAGGGGGCGAGGTACTGGCCGATGGTGACCAAATCCACGCCAGCCTCGCGCAGAAGCCCAAGCGCTTCGTCAATTTCCTCGTCGGTTTCACCGACGCCCACCATCAACGAGGATTTTGTGATGATGTCGGGGCGGAGTTTCTTGGCTTCCCGGAGGATGGAAATCGATTGAGCGAAGGAAGCCCGTGCATCCCTGACCGTGGCGTCAAGGCGGGGGACGCATTCGACGTTGTGAGCAAACACTGACAAAGGACTCTGCTCGAGCAGATGGGCCAAGGCGTCGAGGTCGCCTGCGAGGTCGGAACAGAGCAGTTCGAGGGTGACCTCAGGGCTGGTTTGAGCGACGGCGTCGATGCACTGCTTGTAGTGGTCGGCGCCGCTGTCGGGAAGGTCGTCGCGGTTGACCACCGTGATGACGGCATGGCGCAGGTTCATCGACGCCACGGCTTGGGCGAGGTGGGACGGCTCTTCCGGGTCAAGGGGTGGCGGACGCTTGATGGTGCCCACAGCGCAAAATCGGCAACCCCGGGTGCATTCCTGGCCAGCGATCATGAAGGTCGCATCGCCGCTGGCCCAGCATTCGTGGATGTTGGGGCAACGAGCCTCTTCGCAGACGGTGTGGAGCATGTTGTCCTTCACGGCGGCTTTCGTGCTGTTGAACACCGCTTGTTGAGCACCGCTTGGCAGGCTGGTCCGGAACCATTCTGGCAGGCGGCGTTTTGGTGCAGGCGCCGGGCTTGAGGCGGCCATGGGAAGTTGTTTGCCGGTCATGGTCCTCCCCTTGCAGACCTTCGCAGTTGGTGGATGTCAAAAAGGTGTGTGGGTGGCGTGATTGCCAAGCTAAGCCATGACCGCCATACGAGGCTTCATGAATTGGTCGGCGCTGGTCGGGCTGTGAAGGAACGCGTGGTGCTCATCACCGGGGCTGGTCAGCGGCTGGGAGCTGCCACCGCCGCCCGATTGATGGACGAGGGCATCCACGTGCTGGTCCATGTTCGTTCCTCGGTCGATGCAGCCAAGCAACTCATCGAGGATGCTACGCAGCGAAACGGTGAGGTTCGGGGCACCATCGTGCAGGGCGACCTGACGGTTGACGCAGAGGTTGACGCCCTCATCGCCAGCGTCAAAGCCCACCCCTTGGTCAAGGCCAACGGCTTGTTCGGTTTGGTTCACAATGCCTCGTTCTATAGCCAGGCAGCGTTTGAAGAAGTGACCTTGGAAACCTTCCGTTCGCTCAATCGCTTGCACATGGAGGCGCCCTTCGTGTTGACCCAGTCGTTGCTCACTGACGTGGAGCAAGGTGGCGGCTCGGTGGTCGCCATCGTCGACACGTCGTGGGGGCGGGCTTGGGAGGGATTAGCCCACTACACGGCCAGCAAGGCCGGCCTTCGGCAACTCATGCTCAACCTCGCCGGTGAACTGGCCGGTCGGGTTCGTGTCAACTGTTTGGCTCCCGGTGCCATCATGGCGGCTGAATGGGAGGCTGAACACTTCGCCAGCGTGCTCGAAAAGGTTCCCCTCGGTCGGTCGGGTGCAGCCGACGACATTGCGTCCGGCGTACACTTCCTCTTGACCAACGGCACCATCACGGGCAACGTCCTCCATGTCGATGGCGGCTGGACCCTGAACGAGTGAAGAGATGCTTTGAAGTGGGTCAGCGAAGCGTGTTTGCTCCACGCAGGGGTGGCTGAGTTGGTCAAAGGCGCCGGGCTTAAGATCCGGTCTCGTATGAGTTCGTGGGTTCGGATCCCACCCCCTGCACCAGATTCGCAAGGCTGAGCGCAAGGCAGGATGGGATGTTTGTCGCACAAACCATACAAAACCGTTTAACACCCCCTGCACCACGGCGATACGGTGGACTTGATGCTGTTCAGGCAATCCGAATCGGGCAACCGCACGGTCGCACTTGCACTTGTGACCCTTTTCATCTTCTCCATTCTCGGTGCCATGGCCCCTGCTTCGCCGCTCAGTTCATCGGTTGAAGCCCTTGAAGATGTCCGTGTTGTGGCTCCTGTCTCTGTCCCGGAGCAGACTTACGAACTCTACCTTGATGCCGCCACCTCCGAAACGGGCGGACAAGGGTCCATTACCACCATCGAGCCCAACGGCGGGCAAGAAGAGGGCAGCGCCATTGACGGCTTGGAGTTCCGCAGCGCCGAAATGATCAGCGACCTCTACATCAACGGAAGCGGTGCTTCCAACACGGCCCGTCTCTCTGCCTACATCCAATTCCGTGGCGCTGAGGGCTCCACCGCCGACGTCACCTTTTCCCTCAAATCCGGTGATACGCAAATCACGTCCGAAAACCGACAACTGGAGGACCCCTGCTCGCCCAATCCACTGGGTGGTGGCTGCTCGTGGAGTGTTATCGAAGTGGAGTTTGATGTCGGCGCCAACGGTTTCATGGTGGCCAAAGGGAAGCAACTCAAAATCCGCATTGACGCTCAGGCCACGTGCGAAGGCAACACCGGCGGCTTCGGTCAGTCCGACTGTGCGGTGGACATCGCCTTTGGAAAGATGGAAAGTTCCGGTGGGTATTCCCGTCTCCAAATCATGACCAATGCCCTCTCGGGCTCCAGCGTCCGTGTCCACAGCTGCAACGAAGTCTACGGCTGCAACTGGAACGATGCACAGAAATTCGAATGGTCGCCCAACCACCGACCTTCTTTCCGAGAGATGCAATTCTCGGTTGAAGTACGGGACGCCTTTGGCCGAGAGGACATCGAAGAAGTCAACCTGGTGATGGACACACCTAACGGAGCCAACGCCGTGTTTGAGAAGAACTTCGATGATGATGACTTCAAACTCGACAACAACGGTTTGGTGGGCAACTTCACCTACACGTACGAGGCGGGCATCGCTGCAGGGGATTACCCCGTTCGCCTCGAAGTGGAGGACGTGCAGGGCCACTCGGTGATTTTTGAGCACCCTGGCATCACCATGCTTGAGAACGACATCTACCTCTCGTTGCCGTCCAACCAGCCCGATACGGTCTTGTTCGCACCCGGTGCCGTGGTTCAGGTGGAATTCCTCGTGGAGCACACGGGGTCATCTTCCAGCAGCATCGACGTGGTGTTCGACCTCGAAACCAACCTTCCATCAACGTGGTCCGACCCGCAATGGAGCGCTCCAAGCAGCACCTACACCCTCAACGGCGGCGGCTCCTCGGTCATACCGGAACTGCAACTTGAGGTGCCGGAAGGGAACTTGGACAGTGCGCCAGATTCGCTCGAAATTGAGGCCCGTGTCTATGCCGTCAACAGCCAGGGGCAGGACGAGGAAGTGGCCATTCGTACCATCACCCTCGACTTCGAGGAAGTTGACGTCTTTGCACCGCCTCGCCTCTTTCTCTACGAAGACGACGAACATCAGAAGCAGATCGCCGACTCCACACGCCCAGAAGCCTACGATGAGACCTTGTCTCACTATGTTGATGCCGACGAGGTGGGCGATTTCTACCTCGATGTGTTCAACACGGGCTTCCAGACCGACTCGTTCAAGATCCGCGTGCTCGAACAACCCGACGACTGGCAGTACCGATTTTATGACAACGATACGGGGCTTGAACTCACGGAGGAAGGCATCTACTCGCTGACGCCCGACATCGGCTCCACGCAAATCCTGACCATCCGCATGGAAGTGTATCCACCAGCCGACCGAGACGGCGTTGACATTGGCTTGTTCCAGCTATCCGTCTCGAGCAAAGAGGATTCAGAACTCCGCACGGACGTTTCCTTCACCGTTCACCGAACCTTTGGCATTTTGGTTGAGGTCATCTCGGACAGCGACGGGACCGGCGAAGACAATCCTTTGGGCCAAGTTGGTCCGGTGACAGGCGACGCCACGGTGTTCTTTAACCTCAGAATCACCGACTCCAGCGACACCGGTTCGGGGTCAACGACGTGGAAGATTGTTAACCCCCGGGATGTTGAGCAAAACGCCGACAACAACCCGAAATACACTGCATGGGACTACACCATTTCCAACGGCAGTAACGCCAACCTCGTGGCGGTGAATCTGGCGCCCGACGAGTACATCGACATGAAACTCGAAATCACCCTTCGTGGGCAGGTTGAGGCCGGTGAGCACACGGTTTACACCCGTATCATTGAGGAAGGCGTGGAAATCGACGACGCTCGATACTTCGACCTTCCCGTGAAGGTTGTCATCCGCGAAGAGGTCATTCCACAACGCCTGGAAATCACGGACAAGACGGAGAAGTCTCGCTTCTCGCCCAGCGAGGAGAAGAACCTCGAGTACCGCATCAGCAATCAAAACAACATCCCCCTTGACGTCGTGATTCGCCTCGACCAGCCCGACGGCTGGGACGGCGCCATTCGGGCCACATCGAGTCAACTCGGCAGCGATTTCCTGATCATCAACCTCCCTGCCTACTCCTCCAAAGATTTCAGCGTCACCATGATCGCCCCTGACGACCTAAAAGACAGCGAGGAAGTGGTGTTCGAATTCCGGGTCACGCCCATGAACAACGAGACCCCCTTCGCTGATGAGTATGTTCAGCAGTTCTCCTTCCCCTACATGACGGAGTGCAGCGGTGCTGCTTGCCTCTTCCAGGAACTCATCAACCCGGAGCCACAGACCATTGCCTTCTACGTGCTCATCGTGGCTTTGCTCTTCTATGCCCGGGGTCGAAGTGGTCGCGCACCAGCCGACTACGACAAGGATGATTTCCCTGAGCTCGGGGGTGAAACGGTGGCGTACGATGAATCTGAAGAGGACGATGATTTGCCCGCCCCGGTTCTCGCTCAAGACGAGGAGGACGACGACCTTGAACTCCTCGAAGAACTCGACGATTTGTGATACGGAAACCATCGCCCCCTGGCCTGTTGTTGGCCATCCAAGTTGAGCGTTGTATGAACAGCGTACCATTTCCCTTATGAGGCATCAGACGCACCCAGCAACGTGAGACCCATGCTGACAGGCTCGAATTCCACGACGGCCGCGATTCGACCAGCACTTGCAGAGCGCAAAAAGGCCCTCAAATCGCTGATGCTCACCATGCTGATGGTGACGTCAACGCTGGCTGCGATTCAGTACACGGCCGTGGACGTTCAGGCGGCTTCCGACCAGGACGGTGACGGCCTGACCTATGGTCTGGAGTACCTCATGAACACTCAACCCAACGACCCCGACTCCGACAACGACGGCCTGCCTGACGGCTGGGAGTGGAAATACGGACTCGATCCGTTGTCCTCGAACGGCATGGACGGCGCCGTGGCCGACCCTGACGGTGACGGGATGTCCAACCTTCAGGAGTACCTCTACCTCCAGCCCTCCGGCTGGGACAACACCAACACCGCCTCCGTGCTTGACAACGGTGTGTGGTGGAACGGCACCATTCCCGTGAACGACTGGAACGAGGAAGACGCCATGCAGTTCAATCAACCCGCCTGCGGTGCCTCTGGCTCTGACGGTACCGGTTCAATCATCCTCTGCGATGAGGACCCTGTTGGCAACATCTGCACCAACGGCTTTGACGATGACAAGGACGGCTTCGTCGACGCAGCCGACTCGGACAATGACGGCGATGCTGACTGTGCCTCCGACGATGACGACGGGGACGGCGACATTGACGAAGATCCCGCCGGTTGGGACACCGACGGCGACGGCATGCCCGACGGTTGGGAAGCTGCCAACGGCCTCAATGCAACCTCACCCTCCAACGCCGACGGCCCCAACGGTGACCCCGACGGCGACGGCCTCAACAACCTCCTCGAATATGTCAACCCGACCTGGACCACGATGTGCGGTTCCTCGCCTTGTTTCCGAAACGGTCCCGACGGCATCGTCACCGAAACCACCTCGCCGTGCGACCCTGTCCAAGGCATCGGGCCCGGTGGATGCGCCACCTACACCGCCGAAGTTGACGGCATTACCTCAACCGATCCCCAGCGAGCGGACACCGACGGCGACGGCCTCAATGACTCCTACGAAGCCCTGACACTGCTGACCGACCCGACCTCGTCGGACACCGACAGCGACGGCATCAGCGACGGTGTTGAAGTGAACGGTGCTTACGGCAACCCTGCTCAAGCCAGCGACCCACGAAACAACAACACCGACGGCGACGCTTTCGACGACGGTGAGGAAGATACCAACTTCAACGGCGTGCTGGATGCCGGTGAAACCGACCCCACTCGCCGTGAGGATTCCGGAGACGAGGACCAGGATGGGATTCAGAACTGGGAAGAGAACCTGACGTGCACCTTGTGGAACGTGGCCGATACGGACTTCGGTGGCATCAACGACGGGCAGGAGCGGAACATCAGCCACGGAACCGATCCCTGTGATTCCCTGGTGAATTTTGAAACCACCTTCGTTCAATTGCTCCCTGGTAGCCGCCTCGAGGTTGGTAACGGCTCTGGTTTCAATCCAGGAGGCGGCACGGGATGGTACAACGTATCAGGGACATGGGAATCCTTCGCCTATGCTACGGTGGTGAACAACGTCCTCCAGGGCGTTTCTAACACACCATCGGGAACAGCGACGGATGTGGCAAACCGCAACGGTTCATTCTGCCACACCGACGCCGTGAACGCCGGGACCATCACAACCACGCAGAATTACTGCGATGACGATTACGAGGATACGGATGGCGACGGTTTAGCCGACTGGCAAGAGTTGTTGGGCACCTTCGGATGGTTCTCCAACCCGAGCATCGCTGACAGCGACGCCGACGGGGTCAACGACTTCGACGAGATTCAAGACAACACCGACCCCAACGAACCGTGCACCAACCTGCTCGATGATGACGGGGACGGTTTGAACAATTACTTTGAGAACACAACAGGGTGCGACCTGATTTACATTGGCATCACCAACGGCTCACAGGACGTCTGGGTCACCACCTCAACGGCTTACGATACCGACCAGGGCGGTGTGGACGACCGCAGCGAATACTTTGACGGCACCAACCCGGAGAACGATCCCTCTGATGACATTCAACCCGACGACTTTGACGGTGACGGCATTCCCGATGCTGTGGAAAACCAAACCGGTACCGACTGGACCAACCCCGACACCGACGGCGGCGGCATGCTCGATGGGCTGGAATGCCCCGACATCTTCTGGTTCGTGAATTGTGCCGGTGCACCCTTTGACCCGTTCGACCCCACCGACGACATCATGTCGACGGGCATCGTGTTCTACGCCAACAACACTTCCGGGACGGTTGACCTCGACCTCGACCACCGCTGGCGCACCATCACCAACGACTTCTACACCGGGACCACGTACGCTCACCTCGAGAGCGTCCATCCCGCTGCGACGCTCACCGTCCCCGTGAGTAACCTCACGCACTTGGCCCCGCTTTCCTTTGCCAATTCCACGGTGGAATGGAACGTTCAATTCACCCAGCCGTTGACCTCAGGTCAGGTGCCTGCACCTTCGTGGTACTCCAACGTCTCGTTCTACTTTGAACCGACAGCCAACCTTTCGCGAACCAACGACACCCACATCCTGAACCTCGTTGACGGCTCGGTCGACCAAGTCGTCTACCAGCAACCCGAGTATTACTTTGATTGGGCAACGTTGGCTTCCACCACCGTGCCCGGTCAAGGTTTCCCCTACGAACTGCTGGTTGACCCTCAGTTCACCGATTCATCCTCCGAATATTCCTACGTGAGGAACATCACCTTCGGCGTCATCAGCGACTCGGGGGCCACCGATGCCTACAGCACGGCGTTGGCGCTTGAAGAGTTCATCATCAACGGGAACAGCACCACAGAGTTCAAGCGAAATTTCAACGGCTCAGGCACCAGCAGTCCTGTTGACGTTACGCTCAACGTGCTGGAAGCGCTCAAGGAAGGGTCCTGCCGTGAATTCAACACGGCCTTCGTGACGATGGCTCGGCTGGCAGGTTTGCCCGCTCGCCAGGTCACCGGCTACATTGGAGGTACGTGGACGGGTGATGGCTACGCTGTCTACTCCACCGATGCTGCGACTTGGTCTGAGGTTCGCCTTCAACAAAACAGCGCCAACGGCAACACAGACCTTGGTTGGATTCCCTTTGACCCCTGCCCACCCGCTGAAGAGGTCGAAATCGTCAATCAAACCATTTCCACGATGACGGTGGCACGTGATGGGACGGACACCATCACCGTCACTGGGCAACTTCGCTACGTGGCCAACGGGACGCCCATTCAAGACATTCGTGTCTTTTCTTACTTGACGCCCGCAGCTGACGCCGAGTTCGTTCCCGGGGCTGGCGCTACCCAAGAAATCCTCCTCGATGAAAACATCACGGACGCCAACGGAACCTTCACGCTCACGGGCTTCCCCAGCGCGCCTGCTGCTCCAGGCATGCACAACATCGTCATCGAACATCGTCAGTCTGGCTATGTCTCTCATGACGGGGTCATCTTCGACGGATTCGTCAACCTGACCGAGAACGCCACGCTCAACCACACCGCACCGCTTGCCATCAACGCACCCATTGCCGGTGCAGGTGCCACCACCGTGCTGGAAGGTCGTTTGG
>MDTD01096887.1_pt1 | contig 21459 bp, 26 predicted proteins | sample 811221 | NCBI WGS metagenome assembly MDTD01 (sample SAMN05326646, study PRJNA326480) | marine metagenome | isolation source: seawater | place: Pacific Ocean: South West | collected 2011 | reverse complement strand
CGATTTAATTCACCTACATGCATAAATCTATTTTCAAATATATCTTCTTTTATAAATGAATCTTTTTTTGCTTTACACAAAAGAACCATAAATTGAGCTTGTAAATCAGTTGGAAAGCCTGGGTAAGGAGCCGTTTTGAAACTAATATTCTTTATGTCTTTATTTCCAATAATATGAATTTCATTTCTTTTAACTTTAATTTTTGCTCCTATTTTTCTTAAGATATTTAACTCTGTTTTAATCAAACTTGGTATAACATTTTTTACTCTTAAATTTCCCTCTGTAGCAGCCGCTGCTACTAGATATGTGCCTGCTTCAATACGATCAAACATGATAGAATAAATTATCTCATTAATCTTTTTTACTCCTTTGATGCTTAAACATCTTTTTGAAATCCACTTTATGCTACATCCAATTTTTTTAAGAAAATTGACTAAATCTAATACCTCGGGCTCGACAGCGCAGTTACTCAAAATAGTAGTACCTTTAGCAAAGCTAGCTGCTATAATTAAATTTTCGGTTGCACCTACTGAAATTTGTGGAAATTTAATCTTTGTACCAATCAGTCCCTTTGGTGCAATAGCGTGAACGTATCCCTGAAAAATTTTATACTTCACACCAAGATTTGATAGTGCTTTTAAGTGTATATCTATTGGTCTTGTCCCAATTGCACATCCACCTGGGAGCGAGACCTTTGCCTTACCAAATTTTGCTAACAAAGGTCCAAGCACTAAAATTCCTGCTCTCATAGTTTTAACTAAGTTATATGATGCAAAAAATTTTTTTTGATTTGAATTATTAATTATATGTTTTTCTCCATCATAACTTATTTTAGAACCTAATGATTGCAATAATGAAATCATAGTTTCAATATCTTTAACTTTAGGTAAATTTTTTAAAAAAATTTTTTTACTGGATAAAAGAGTTGCTGCTAATATTGGTAATGAAGCATTTTTTGATCCTGATATTTTAATTTGTCCCTTGAGCCTACTTGCTCCAAAGACCTCTAGTTTTTGCATAATTATACTTTTGGTAGAGTTACACCAGTTTGACCCATATACTTTCCTTCTCTATCAGCATAAGTAACTTCGGGTTTCTCGTTTCCTTTTAAAAAAATAAATTGAGCAACACCCTCATTTGCATAAATTTTTGCTGGCAAAGGTGTAGTATTAGAAAATTCAAGCGTAACATATCCTTCCCAACCAGGTTCTAAAGGAGTAACATTTACTATTATACCACATCTAGCGTATGTTGATTTTCCCAAACAAATTACAAGAATGTCTTTAGGAATTTTAAATTTTTCCACAGTTCTTGCTAACACAAATGAATTGGGTGGAATAATACACTCAGAAACATTTTTAGTAACAAAATTAGTTGGTTTAAAATTTTTCGGGTCAACAATTTCAGAATTGACATTGGTAAATATTTTAAATTCATCTGCGACTCTTGCATCATAGCCAAAAGATGAAAGACCATAAGAGATGCTTTTTCCTCTAACTTGCTTTTCCTCAAATGGAGTGATCATTTGATGTTCTATTGACATTTTTCTAATCCATTTGTCTGAGAGAACTGACATTATTTACTTTTTTTTTTATTTTTTTTTTGAAATATTTTTCTTTTTTTCAAATTTTTCTTAAGAGCTAAACTTAATCTCTCATTTTTATCTTTTATTTTCATTCTTTATTTGGATTAGTGATAAAATCTAAAGTTATAGGTTTAGAGACATCTAAAGATTTTGCCTTATCATCTTTAATTTTTGGACCTTCTTTAGCTAATCTTTTAGCTTTTTTTTCCGCTAATTTCCTCTCTCTTTTAGCTTGCTTTTCCATTAGCTTGGCGCTTTTTGTTGATTTATAATCGTAATGAATGCCCATAAAAAATCCTTAGGTAGATATAAATCATATTCATCAAAAAATTAAGGCAATAATTTGAAAAAAATGCTTTATTATCAATGAAAATAACTTGACCATAATGCCCTCATAGTTAAATGGTATAACATATCCATGGTAAGGATAAGTCTCAAGTTCGATTCTTGGTGAGGGCACCACAAATATTTACTCAATAAATTTTTTATGAAATATAATTATAGGATTGTTTTGAAATATTCTAATACTATCATAATTAAAAATTATTTTGCTAGAATTATAAATAATTTTATATAAAGAATTTGTTGCAACATCTCCAGATATCAATGTTTTTGGATTCCAGAAAAAAGCAAAAATAAAAAATACCAGTATAAGTAAAAATTTTTTTTTTGAAATTAATTTACTCAAAAAATTTTCGTAAAAAATATTTTCAATTAAAGAATTTTTTAACAAATAAAAATATAATAATATTGATAACGAATACATTATATGCATCCACCTACCCCAATCATGCCCAAAAGCAAATAGAAGAAGAACGGGAAAATATAAAGTAAAAAATAACCATATAGGCCTAAAATTTTTAGTAATGAAGTTTTCTTCATTTATGAATTTATTTTTGTTAATCGACAAATGCAAAGGCAAAAATCCGATTAAAAAAATCATTATATATCTAAAATATTCTGGAAAAAAATTAACTTCTTGATGCACATCAAAAGTATCAAAATAAATTGTATTTATTATCAATAATTCTGCAGACATATAACATTTTTCACCAAAAATATTCTTTAAGAAGTCGCACATTTGACTATGTCCCTCAAGACTTAATGGATTTAAAAAAATAAAAAGTAAAGTTAAAATTGTTGGAAAAAAAATTATCAAAAGTTTTTTTAAAACATTTTTGAAAGAGACTAACTTATTTTCATAAATTATAACTATGCAAAAAAATGGAGCAAAAATTGTTATTTCCTCCCATATTAGTGTCAAAATCGGAAAAAAAAGAAAAACAAATGAATTAATATAAATTGGATTAAATTTTTTTTCACATAATAACAAAATTGAAACAAAAAAAAGAAAAATCAAAATTTCTTTACGACCTAAAGCCTCTAATTCAGCAATAGGATATAGAAGAAACAATGGTGAGAATAAAGCAAATATTTGAAATATATTTAATTTTATGTTTTTTAAAAAAAAATAAACAAATAATAAATAAATTATATGAATAAATGATTGAAAAAAAAAAATTGCGTCCCTTAAATTAAGAGTCGTTATTTTTGCTAAAAAAATATTTATCTCTCCACCTAATCCTCTTCTTGTAAAACCCCCTTGATAGTTTATTAACCATTCAGATATTGAAGTATCATTACCAACTTCATGTTTATAATATAAATAAAATACAGAATAAAAAATGTTAAATAATATAAAAAATAAGAACTTATTTTTTATATTAATTTTTTGCATTTAATTTTTATACAATATTTTTTTCAAAAAGAATGTAATAATAACGAGACACATAAAAATTACTAGGGGGATATAAATATCTGGTGATGATATCAATTGAACTAGGTTAGGTGTTTCTAAATTTTGATCAATAATTTTTTCTAAACCACTTCCCAATGAACAAACTAAAAAAAGTTGAGGTGTTATCCCAATTAAAGTTGCAAAAAAAAAATTGGAAATTTTGACATTAAATATACATGGTAGAACATTTGATATCGCAAAAGGTATTCCGCCTATAAATCTATATAATAGCAAATAAAAAAATTCAGATTTTTTAAATTTAATTTCTAGATTTTGATACTTGTTCAAGAATTTTTCTCTTATTATATTTTTTAAAAAATAATTTGCGAAAATATAGAGTAATATTGCACCAATAGACAATCCAAATACCACGATTAATACGCCAATCCATTTCCCAAATATAAATCCTGCAAATATTGCAACTGGAGACCCAAATCCAGCTGCTAAAACCCAGATGATAGTAAATATAAAAAATAAAAGAGCCAATAAAAATAGATTTGTCTCTTTCAATTTAAAAAAATAATTCCTATTATTTTTAATGAAGTCATAACTAGTAACTTCTTGAAAGCTAAATTTTGAAAAAAGAAAATACAAAAATAACACTACAAGCAATAAATAAAACAACCCAATAAATAATTTAATTTTTTTTGCTTTTTCCATCATTTGTTATTGATATTATAAAATCTTCTATTTGCTATTTATATATTTAATTATTATAAAGAGCGGGATTTTATAATTATTTAACCACATTTATGAAAAGAACATATCAACCCTCGAAAATTAAAAGAGCCAGAAAACACGGTTTTAGATCAAAAATGAAAACTAGAGGCGGAAAAAAGCTTTTAGCAAGAAGACGTGCTAGAGGTAGAAAATCATTAACAGTTTCTAGTTAAATCAATGAAAAGCAAAATAATTGCTCTTTCGCATAATAACGAATTTAAAGAACTACTAAACAAAAAAAAAGTATCAAATAAATATGTAACTATTTTTTTTGGCAATTTAAAAAAAAATAATAATAATTTAAACATTAGTTTTGTAGCTAAGAAAAAAATTGGTAATGCTGTTAAGAGAAATAAAATAAAAAGAAGATTGCGAAATATAATTAATGACGCAGTAAAAAAAATACCTATCAAATTTAATTATTCATATCTTGTTATTGCTAAGGCAAACATGTTAGATAAAGAATATACAAATATTAAAGAAACTTTGTTTCAAGAATTAAAAAATATTAAATGATAATGAATAGCTTAAATAATATTATTATAAGTACAATAAAAGTATATAAATTTTTGATAAGTCCCCTATTTGGCAACTCTTGTAGATATTTTCCCTCTTGTTCCGACTATAGTATTGAGTCTTTTAAAAAATTTGGATTATTTAAAGGTCTTTTTAAAAGTTTAAAAAGAATATTATCTTGCCATCCAATCAGATTTTTAGGTGGAGGAGAAGGATTTGATCCTGTAATTAAAAAGGTAAAAAATAAAAAATAATGGACTCGAAAAACGTTATAGCAGCAATAGCTTTATCATCAGCGGTAATTGTTTTATATTCTTTATTCTTCATTCCAGAGAAATCGACACAACAAAAAAATATAGCTGAGAGTAAAATTGAAAAAAATAATGATACACCTGCGCTAGATCAAAATGAGACTAAAATTGAGATTTCTCGCGAAGAAGCTTTAAAAAGTAGCGAAAGATTAAGATTTGAAAATCAAAGTATCGTAGGATCAATATCTTTAAAAGGTGCTGTTATTGATGATTTAACTTTTAAAGAATATAAAATAAATTTACAAAGTGATGAAAGAGTTGTTTTATTAGGACCAAGAAACTTTAAGGATGGTTATTTAATAGAGAGCGGGTTTGTTTCCACAGACAAAAATATAGATATCCCAAATTCAGATACCATCTGGTCAATTGTGGGGAATGATACTTTAACAAATCAATCCCCAATAAAATTATCTTGGAGCAATAAACAAGGTATCACATTTGAAAAAGAAATCTCTCTTGATGAAAAATTTTTGTTCACAATCAACCAAAGAGTAATAAATTCAACCAATAAAAAATATGATTTTTATTCTTATGGTCAAATAATAAGAAATAAAATTCCAGATGGTTTGTCAAATTTCTATATTCTTCATGAAGGCCCTATAGCAACTTTGGACGGTGAGCTTATTGAAGAGGATTATGATGATATACAGGATCAAAAGTTTTCAAAAACGGCACAGAAGGGTTGGCTTGGTGTTGGAGATAAATATTTTGTAGCTTCGATAATACCTCCTAAAGATAAAGAATTTAAAACTACTTTTGATTATAAAAACAAATTCAGAGCTAATTTCATTACGACCAAACCTTTGGAATTAAACCAAAATAGCTCTATTGAGGATAATTTAAGAGTTATTGTTGCTGCTAAAAGAGTTGACGTTATTGATGGTTATGCTGAAAATTTAAATATTGATAAATTTGATTTAGTTATTGATTGGGGCTTTTTATATTTTATCACAAAACCATTATTTTTTGGAATTGATTATTTTTTTAAACTTTTAGGTAACTACGGTTTAGCCATTATTGCTATCACGATTTGTATTCGTTTAGCTTTTTTTCCATTAGCAAATTTCTCTTTTAGAAGTATGGCTAAAATGAAAGCGCTTCAGCCAGAAATGGTAAGACTAAAAGAACTGCACAAAGAGGATAAAATGAAACTACAGCAAGAAATGATGGCATTATACAAAAAAGAAAAGGTAAACCCAATGTCTGGGTGTTTGCCTATACTTGTGCAAATACCTGTTTTCTTTGCACTTTATAAAGTTTTATTTGTTACTATCGAAATGAGACAAATGCCATTTTACGGGTGGATACAGGATTTAAGTGAAAGAGATCCAACTAGTATATTTAATCTATTCGGTTTATTGCCTTATGATGTTCCATCATTCTTAATAATAGGAGCATGGCCAGTTGCGATGGGTGTCTCAATGTGGATACAACAAAAACTCAATCCTGCACCTACAGATCCAATGCAAGCAAAAATATTCATGTTTTTTCCACTTTTTTTAACTGTTATACTTGCTCCGTTCCCAAGCGGATTAGTAATTTATTGGACAATAAATAACGTTTTAACCATGGCCCAACAAGTTTTTATTATGAAGAGAACAACGGTTAAAACTACAAATTAATGGTGAATATTAAAGAACAAGACTTAAAGAAATTATTGCCAACTGAAGGTCCTTCTTTTGAAGAGGTTAAAAAATATTTAGATAAGTATAATGACGAATATATTGTCATAAAATGTGGTGGTAGTGTTCTTATAGATAAAAATCTATTTGATAATTTTATTAGCAACATTTCGATTCTAAATAAATTGGGTTTTATTCCAATAATAATACATGGCGGAGGTAAAAGAATTTCTAGCGAATTAGAGCTAAATGGAATTAAAAGTAAATTTATAAATGGATTAAGAGTTACGGATCAAAACTCAATTATTGTTGTTGAAAAAGTTCTTAATACCTTCAATGAAGAAATTACAGATGCTTTAGAAAAAAAAGGATGTGGTAGCCAAAGTATAACTAATAGAAAAAAAAATATTATTTCGGTTATGCAAGAGAATATTAATCTTGGCTACGTAGGTATGCCCACGAAAATCAACCAGTCAATAATTGATGAAATAGTTAAAGACAAAAAGGTGCCTGTCATTGCTCCTTTGGGCTTAGATGAGAATAAGAATGTTTTTAATATAAATGCAGATACGGCTGCGAGCGCAATAGCAAAAAAACTCAATGCTAGAAGGTTAATAATAATGAGTGATGTTGAGGGTGTATTAGATACTAATAAAAAATTAATGTCTGAAATAAATACTGATAAAATTAATTTTTTAATATCAAATAAAACTATTACTGGCGGGATGATTCCAAAAATTAAAAACTGTTTAGATGTTGCTAGTAATGGAGTAAAAGGAGTAGTAATCATTGATGGAAGAAAAAAACATTCAATATTATTTGAATTACTTTCAGATAAAGGCTCCGGTACATTGATAAGAAAATGAATTTTAAAGAAAAAAAATATCTTCTTTTAGATCTTGACGGTGTCTGCTATGGAAAACATAACAATTATTCTCTAGAAAAAGTTTTTGGACAAGTTTCAAAAAGAATGACGAAATTTATTTCGGAAAAACTAAAAATTGATATTGATGCTGCTAAAAAACTTCAAACGAATTATTTTTACAAATATAACACAAGTTTAAATGGTCTTATGATACATCACGACATACAGCCTCAAGAATTTTTAAAGTATGTTCATACTATTGACCTTACATTTATGAAGCAAGATAAAATCATGAGAAATGAACTTGAAAAACTAGATATGGAAAAGTTTATATTTACCAACGGAAGTGCTGAGCATGCTAAAAATATTTTAACTCATCTTGGTATATATGACTTATTTGGAAGAGAAAAAGTCTTCGATATTCAAGATGCAGGATATATTCCAAAGCCTGAAGCTAAAACATTTGATTTAATGATAAAAAAATTCGGAATAAATCCAAAAGAGACAATTTACATTGAAGATATCGCTAAAAATCTTAGCATTGGGTATGAGAGAGGATGCACAACTGTTTGGCTAATTAATGATGAGCATTTCGGGAAAATGGACTCTGATAAAAATTATATTTCTCACAAAATTGAAAATCTATCTTTATTTCTTAAAGAAATAAGGTTATTAAAAAGTACTTAGATTATGTCTTTAGAAAAAATTATAAATGATGCTTGGGAAAATAAAGATCAGGTAAATCAAAATTCAGATCAATCTTTAAAGAATGCTATAAATCAAGTTATTAATGACTTAGATAATGGAAAATCAAGGGTTGCTGAAAAAATTAATGGCCAGTGGATTACCCACCAATATTTAAAAAAAGCAATTATGTTAAGTTTTAGAATTTATCCTATGGAAAACTTAAATGGACCTTATTCAAGTTGGTACGACAAAGCACATTTATTAAAAGGGAAGACAGCTGGATGGTCTAAAGCAGATCACGAAAAAGCTGGTTTCAGAATGGTACCGAATTCACCCGTAAGAAAAGGATCTTACATAGGAAAAAATGCAGTGCTGATGCCTTGTTATGTTAATATAGGTGCGTTTATCGATGAAGGAACGATGATTGATACTTTTGCAAGAGCTGGTAGTTGTTGCCAAATTGGCAAGAATTGTCATATCTCGGCTGGATCTGGGGTCGGAGGTGTATTAGAGCCAGCTCAAGCATTACCAACAATAATTGAGGACAATGTTTTTTTAGGAGCCATGTCTGAAGTAGTTGAAGGAGTAATTGTAGAAGAGGGTTCTGTTTTAAGTATGGGAATGTATATAGGTCAATCAACAAAAATTGTTGATAGAAAAACAGGAAAAATTACATATGGTAAAATTCCACCATATTCTGTTGTTGTTCCAGGTTCATTACCAGATAAAAATGATACAACTAAGCCATCGTTAAATTGCGCAGTAATAATTAAGCAAGTAGATGAAAAAACGAGATCAAAGACATCTGTAAATGATCTATTAAGAGAATAAAATCAATGACAATTTTAAACGAAATAAAGCTGGCTAAGGAGCTAATTAAATTCCCGTCTATCACACCTGTTGATGCAGGCGTTATGGTTTTCATAGAAAAAAAATTAAAAAAACTTGGATTTAAAACTAAAATAATTGAATTCAAAGAAAAAAATTTTAGCCCTGTCAAAAATTTATATGCGCGACTTGGAAATAAACCTCCAAACTTTTGTTTTGCTGGACATGTAGATGTGGTACCACCCGGAGATATTATTAGTTGGACAGGAGATCCTTTTAAACCATTGGTTAAAAATGGTCATCTAATTGGTAGAGGCGCTAATGACATGAAAAGCTCTATAGCAGCTTTTATATCAGCAATGAGTAGTTTTATATCTACAAATAAAAAATTTAACGGATCTATAAGTCTCTTAATAACTGGAGATGAAGAAGGTGATGCAGTAAATGGTACAAAAAAAGTTGTGGATTATTTGAAAAGAAAAAGAGAAAAAATAAATTTTTGTTTAGTTGGAGAGCCAACTAATCCGAATAAGTTAGGCGAAATGATAAAAATAGGTCGAAGAGGTAGTTTAACGGGAAACCTAATAGTCGATGGTGTTCAAGGTCATGTTGCTTATCCAGATAAAGCAAATAATCCATCGACTACAATAGTAAAAATTTTAAATGAGCTCAAAACTATTAAATTTGATAAAGGCACAAAAGATTTTCAACCAACTAACCTGGAGGTTACTAAGATTAATATAAGTAACACGGCTGATAATATAATTCCTCAGTCAGCAGAAGCTACTTTTAATGTCAGATTTAATAATAAACATTCATCAAGTTCAATTAAAAAGAAAATCAATAAAATTTTCCAAAAAGTAAGTAAAAAAAATAAATCTAAATATAAGATAAATTATAAAGTTTCAGGAGAGGCATTTATAACTAAACCGGATAATACAACCTACATGATACAAAAAATTGTAAAAAAAATAACTAAAATTAATCCAAAATTATCCACAACTGGAGGAACATCCGATGCAAGATTTATCAGAAAAATATCTCCTTGCTTAGAATTCGGATTAGTTGGAAAGAATATGCATAAAATAGATGAGTCAGTGTCATTAAAAGATTTAAAAAAACTAACTAAAATTTATGAAAAAATTTTACAAGAATATTTTAAATGAAAAAAGCTTATTGGGTCTGTATTTACGAAAAAATTATTGATGCAGAAAAGTTAAAAGAATATGCATTAAGAGCTAAACCGGTTATAGAAAAATTTTCTGGAAAATTTCTTGTTAGAGGCGGAAAAAATAGAACAAATGAAGGTATCGTGTCCCCTAGAGTAATTGTTGTTGAATTTCCTAATTACAATTCTGCTCTAGAATGCTACGACTCCATTGATTATCAACAAGCTCATAATGTCCTAGAAGGTGACGTAATTAGACATCATCAAATAGTTGAAGGCAATTAGTACTGTATTGGTTCAGGATCAATGCTTCTCCATAAATACCAAGTTGCAACAGAACAATATGGTGAAAACCTTCGCTTGAGTAAATTTACGAAATTTATTGGGGGTAAATATTTTTTTTTGTAATTTTTTGAAATAGCTCTTAACAGTCCAATATCCTGCACAGGCCAAATATTAGGTCTATTATAGGTAAAAAGTAAAATCATTTCCGCTGACCACCTTCCTATTTGTCTTAAACTCGAAAGGTAAATGATTGCATCTTCATCACTCATTTTTTTTAAAAGTTTAGGATTAAAAGACCCATCTAAAATTTGTTTAGATAAATTTTTAATTCCAATGACTTTTTGTTTGCTTAACCCACACTTTTTAAGTTTATTAAATGAAAGTTTTGAGACATTTTTAGGATTAATACGATTGTTACATTTTTTTTTAAATTTTAAAAAGACAGCATTAGCAGCTGCAACACTTATTTGTTGCCCTACTATACTTTTGCATAATGAATAAAATATATCGCTTCTAGATTTCAAAATTATTTCTGATGGACTTTTATATTTTTTTATTAACATAGCAATGACTCTATCTTTTTTTGCTAAATATAATTTAGCAGAATCCCAATATTTAGGAACTTTAGTCATTAATTGTTTCTGATGAAATTATTTTCTTATTATAAATTTCTCTCCTAAAGATTATTAAAGTAGAGATAATTACCAGAGAAGCACCAATCAATGTCTTTATAGTTGGTACCTCTTCCCATATTAAATATCCAAAAATTATTGCAAAAACTAAAGCTAAATATTTTAAAGGAGTTACAAGAGAAACTTCTGAGTATTTATATGACTGACTAAGCCACAAATTTGCTACGCCACCAAAAATACCAACCATAGATAAAAGTAAAAAATCTCTCAAACTTGGAAAAACCCATCCTTGAGGGATTGTTAAAAAACTTAATAATGTAATAGATAATGAAAAATAAAATGAGATTAACCAAACCGGCTCTGTTGTAGATAACTGTCTAATTGCTATAGCAACATAAGATAAACCCAAACAAAATATAATTGGAAAAAAATAATAAATATTTAAATCGGTAATACCTGGTTCAGTTATAATTAAAATTCCGATAAAACCTATAATAACTGCCAGCCATCTAAAAATTCCTACTCTTTCACTTAATAAAAAAATTGAAAAAATGGTTGTAAAAATTGGTGCTGCAAATGAAATACTTACGACCGTAGCCAAAGGCAGTTCTCTTAAAGCAATAAATATTGCTACCAAGGCAATCAAACCTGATAAACATCTTAAAAAATGAAGTCCAGGTCTATCTGTTTTATAAAAATTATGAAGTCTTTCTTTGGGAATTACAAAAAAATAGAAAATAATTCCAAAAAATCCTCTAAAAAATAATACTTGACCAATCGGATAGTTTACTGACCACTTTACTATAACATCCATAAGTGAAAAGGCACAAATAGACATAAACATGTACAAAAATCCCAATTGATTTTTACTGAGCATATGAATAATTTGTAGTTTAAATTAAACCATAATCAATGGAAATAGCAGTTTTAGCATTAGGGTGTTTTTGGGGGCCAGAAATGAGGTTTAGTAAAATTGAGGGCATAATTAAAACAGAAGTAGGATATTGTGGGGGCAATACCTCTACTACAACTTACAAGGAAGTTTGTACAGGAGACACCAATCATGCAGAGGTAGTAAAACTCGATTATGATGAAAAAATTATCACTTATGAAAAAATTTTAAAAATTTTTTTTCAAATACATGATCCGACCACACTTAATTCCCAAGGTCCAGATTTTGGAACACAATATAGAAGTGAAATTTTTTATCTGAATGATAATCAAAAAAAAATTGCAGATAAGGTTTTAAAAGAAACTAATGAAAGATTGTCAGGAAAAGTTGTAACAAAAATTTCTTTATTAAAGAACTACTGTCCAGCTGAGGAGTATCACCAAAAGTATTTAGAAAAAAAATAAAAAATAATGTCATTAGTAGAAACAGACTGGTTAGAAAAAAATTTAGGAAATGTAAAAATTGTTGATAGTTCATGGCATATGCCACAAACACGAAGAAATGGTCTTGCAGAATATGAGGTAAAACATATTCCTAATGCAATTTTTTTTGACATAGACCAAAATTCAAAAAAAAATACATCATTACCCCATATGCTTGTGGATACAAAAAATTGGGGAGAAATTGTTTCTAAAATGGGAATTAATAAAAATGATAAATTGGTGATTTACGATAATTCAGATGTAATAAGTTCCTGTCGATGTTGGTTTAATTTTATTTATTTTGGACATAATCCAAAATTAACTTTTGTATTAAACGGAGGACTAAAAAAATGGTTAATCGAAAATAAAAAGGTAACAGATAAAAAGACCATTATCGAAAGCTCAAATTATATAGCAAGTGAAAATAAAACAATGGTAAAAGTTAAAAATGAAATTGATGAAAATATAAAAAATAATAATTTTAAATTAATTGATGGTAGAAGTAAGGAGAGGTTTGAGGGAAAGGTTTCTGAACCAAGAGAAGGTTTAAGAAGTGGAAATATTGAAAATTCTTTTTGTATACCTTTTAATTCATGTTTAAATAAAGATAAAACGTTTAAAAATAAAACTGAGCTTATAAAAATTTTTAAAACTCATTTAAAAAATTTAGATGAAAATAATATTGTTTTTTCTTGTGGTTCTGGAATTACTGCGTGTGTTTTGGCACTAGCTTATTCTCTAATAAATGATAAATATCAACCTTGTATTTATGATGGTTCTTGGTCAGAGTACGGGATAATTTAAAAAAATATGAAAAGATCTACAAAAATTGTTTCTATAATATTTATATTTTTTTTTATAATAACAACTGTAGTTACTGGAAGAACTTTAATAGGAAATCATTTTAAGAAAAAATTTAGTAAAATACCACCACCAGGAATTATTGTGACTAAAGTAATCTATAAGGAATTTTTTGATAAAATAGATACTTTTGGCACAGCAATATCAAAAAGATCAAAAACTTTTAAAATTAAAAAAGATGATTTGTTAGAGGATTTAAGATTAAAAAATTATGTTAAAAAAGGAGAGGTATTGATAAAACTTAAAAGTGGAGACATTATAGCACCATATAGTGGTGTTCTAGGCTATACTGGCTTAACGGAAGATATTTTGATTTCAGATAATATTATAATTATTACCTTAGATGATAATTCAACTATCTTCTCTGATATTAAAATACCAGAAAACTATTCTTCATTTATAAAAAAAGGTTTACCAGTTGAAGTAAAACTATCGAGCTTTAAAAATAAAATATTCAATGGAGAGGTAGATTTTGTATCAAGTAGAATTAATGCTGACACAAGAAGTTTATTGGCAAGAATTAAAGTCAAAAATACAAATTTTGATTTAATATCAGGTTCCTTACTTGAAGTAAGCGTGAAATTTAATCTTAGAAATTCTTTAAGTGTGCCCGATACTAGCGTAATGATTGAGGGTGACAATTCATATGTCTATAGAATAGATAGCGAAAATATTGCTAATAAAATCGAAGTAGAGACTAAACTAAGGGGAAATAAGAAAATTGAGATAATTTCTGGACTTTCTGAAGGTGACTTAATTGTAGCGGAAGGCCTAAAGAAAGTCAGACCTCGAGCTAAAATTAAGCCAATTAATAATTAAATGTTTATTACAGATTTAAGCATAAGAAGACCAACAGTTTCATGGGTAATGTCGTTAATTCTAATAATTTTTGGATTATTTGTCTTTTGGAAATTACCAGTGAGAGAGCTACCAAATGGTATACAGCCACCTGTTGTTCAAATTCAAGTAGATTATAAATCTGCAGCTGCATCAATTGTTGATCAGGAGGTAACACAAGTAGTGGAAGATGTAATTGGTGGGGCTGAAGGTATTAAAAATATAGAGTCAAAATCGGAAAATGGAAGAAGCACAATTAATATTGAGTTTGAAACTAAAATTAATTTAGATAACGCCGCAAATGATATAAGAGAGAGAGTGGCTAGAGTTGTAGATAATTTACCATCGGAGTCAGACCCACCCCAAATACTTAAAAGAGCAGCAGGATTCACGACTACAATGTGGTTATCTTTATCCTCATCTTCTTGGGATGATTTAGAGATTGGTGATTATGCAGAAAGATATTTAATAGACCAGTTTTCAAGTGTAAAAAATGTGGGAAGAATTAGAGTTGGAGGTTTAAGAGAATTAAGTATAAGAATTTGGATTAATCCCATCAAACTTGCAGCTAATGACTTAACTATACAAGAAGTTGAAACTGCCTTAAGAGGTGAAAACATTAGTTTACCAGCAGGCACTCTAGAAGCAGATAACATAGACTTAACAATAAATGTGGACAAATCATATAATGATATAAATACTATTAAACAACTACCAATTAAAAAAACAAACAATAAGGTAGTATTATTATCTGAAGTAGCAAATGTAGAGTTTGGACCTGTATCAGAAAAAACTTTGTTTAAAGCTCAAACGAGAGATCAAGTTAATTTAAAAACAGTTGGTATTGGTATTTATGCAAGAAGTGGCGCGTCAACTGTTGAGCTTTCAAAAAATATCAAAAAAAAATTAATTGATGTAAAAAAAACTTTACCTGAGGAATTAGATTTAAGAGTATCCTTTGACAGAGCAAATTATGTAAGTGCAGCAATCGAAGAAGTTTATAAAACTTTGATTATAGCATTTGTTTTAGTTGTAATAATTATATATTTATTTTTAGGAAATCTTAAAGCTGTAATAGTACCAGCTATTGCTCTTCCTGTGAGCTTAATAGCATCATTTCTAGGGCTTTACATTTTTGGACTATCAATAAATATTTTTGTGCTTCTAAGTTTTATTTTAGCAATAGGAATAATTACAGATGACTCTGTTATAATGACGGATGCAATATATAGAAGAATAGAAAACGGGGAAAATCCTTTAATTGCAGCTTACAGAGGTTCTAAACAAATTTCTTTTGCAATCATTGCTACCACACTCATACTTGTCGCAGTATTTTTACCTTTAATATTTATAAAAGGAATTTCTGGTACTCTTTTTAGAGAAACGGCAATAGCACTGTCTTTTTCAATTGTTGTGTCATCATTTGTTGCTCTTACATTATCCCCAATGCTTGCTAGTAAATTTTTAAACAAGAGAGTATCAAAAAGAACTTTTCTAAAGAAGTTTGAAAAAATTTTTTTAAATTTTTCTGATTTTTATAGGGAAACTTTAAATGTAATTATTAATAAAACAAAAACTGTGAGTATTTTCATAATATTTATAATTGTTTCATCAATATTATTATTTACTTTTTCTAAAAAGGAGTTATTGCCTTTGGAAGATAGGGGTGCTTATTTAATTATTGGTGCGACTGATGAAGGAAGTTCATTTGAATACACGCAAGAGCAAGCTCAAAAAGTTGAAGCTCGTTTAATTCCATTATTACAAGCAAAAGACAGCCCTTATTCTAGATTTATAATGAGAGTTCCAGGATTTGGAAACTCAGCAAATTCTTATAATAGTTTTATAATTATTGCTCTTCTAGACGATTGGAAGAACAGAAAAAAAGGTCAACAAATTGTCTTGAGAGAAGCTATAGAAAAAATTGTAACTTTACCCCAAGCAATAGCTTTTCCAATATCCCCGCAATCTATTAGAGTATCAAATTATAATAAACCTGTTCAAATGGTAATTTATGGAAATACATATGAAGAATTAGAGAATATTCAAAAAAAAATAATTACAAAACTTAGATCAAATAAAAACTTGTCAAGAATTGACTCTGATTACAGTCGCAATAAACCAGAAGTTAAGATTATAATTAACAAAAATAAAGCAAAAGATCTTGGTGTCTCTATAAAAAATATCGGGCAAACACTAGAAACTCTATATGGGGGGAAAAAAATAACATCTTTTAATAAGCTTGGTAAAGAATATCCTATAATTGTACAACAGTATTTATATGATCGAAGAAATAAAGAGGGCATATCAAAAATTTTTGTTAGATCTGAAACAAGTGGTAAACTTATTTCATTATCTAACTTAGTGAGTTTTGAGGAAAAAGGATCAGCAAAAGAATTATCCAGATATAATAGACAGAGAGCAGTAACAATATCAGCTAATATAAATGAAAATTATACCTTAGTTGAGGCTATTAAATTCTTCGAGGAAATTATGTCTCAAACAGCCCCAGAAAACCAAATAGCATGGAAAGGTAAATCTGAAGAAATAAAAGAAACAAGTAACGAATTGTTTGTAATTTTTGCTCTTGCTTTGCTCACAGCATATCTCGTCATGGCGGCGACATTTAATTCCTTTGTACATCCTTTGATAATAATTCTTACCGTGCCACTTGCTATATTTGGAGGACTTATATTTATTTTATTTCTAAATAGTTCTGTAAATATTTTTTCTCAAATAGCTTTAGTCATTCTAATTGGTATATCAACAAAAAATAGTATTTTAATTGTTGATTATGCTAATCAAATTAGATCGATTGGAAAAAATATTGATACTGCAGTAAAAGAAGCCTGCGCAGTAAGATTCAGGCCGATCATAATGACATCTCTTAGCACAATGATAGCAATGATGCCATTAGTCATAGGAAACATTGGTCCTGGAGCGGGTGAGGGTTCGAGACTAGCAGTTGGAAGTACTATATTAGGAGGAATGATAATATCAACTTTTTTTACTTTATATATAACACCCTCAATGTATCTAGCATTAGCAAAAAATACAAAAAGAATTGATGCGGTTGATCTAGAACTGAAAAAAGAATTCTCTAAAAAATGATAAATTTTTTTTTGTTAAGTGATCTTTTACATTCTGCCAATTGGACTTTATAAGTATCGGCCTGTTTTTTCACTTTTTTGGCTAGGTAAATTACTTTTTGATTTTTTTTATAATCTTTATAGTTTCCCCAACCTTCATGATAAGCAACATATTGTTTAAACGCATCATTTAATGGAATTCTTAAAATTTTTTTTGATTTATTTGTGTACCATCCAATAAAATCAACGCTATCTTTGAACCTGGCTCTAGATGCTAACTTATTTTCTGTTTCTTTTTTATATTGCTCCCATGTTCCTTTAACTGCTTGAGAATATCCAAATGAGCTGGATGGTCTTTTAAAAGGAATAATTTTAAAAATTTTTTTTCTTGCTGGTTTTGCTAGCCAATCAAAATCTGACTCCATTTTAATTATTGCTAACTGAATATGAATAGGAGTTCCCCATGATTGTTCTACTTTCTTTGAATGTTTATACCATAAATATTTCTCGCTAAAAATCGAACAGCTATTAGAAGTATTAGAGGGAATTGATGAACAGCTTATTACAAAAAAAAAAATCATAATGAAAAATTTATTACTAAAATTGTTCATATTTATTTATAAAACTGTAAATCAAAATTACAATAACCACTCCAATTAAATTGCCAATTAGATCCGACCATTGAAAACTTCTATTTGGTACTATCAAATGAAGTGTTTCTAGGAAAATTGCTAAAAAAATAAGGTATAAAACTAAAAAATTTATTTTTTTTGATTTTAAGAATGATAAATGTCCAATCACTGAAATCACAAAAAATGAGTAAAAATGATTAGAAGAAACGTTTAGAAAATCTACGGTCAATTTTGGTTGTAAATTACAATCATCATAAAAAATACAGCCAAAAAAACTAGCTGGAAAAAGGTATAAAAATATTAAGCTAAAATTAGTTATATAAAAAATTAATTTATATTCCGCAAAAAAATTGACCATTTAAATTTCTAGTTTTATTCATAAATATATTTTAAAAACAAAGATATGAGTACTCTAATATTAATAAGGCATGGACAAAGTTTATGGAACCTTGAAAAAAGGTTCACAGGATGGGTTGATGTAGACCTTACAGAAAAAGGGATGCGTGAGGCAGAAAAAGCTGGCTTTTTAATCAAAGAAAGATCGATAAATATTGATCTCTACTTTTCATCATTACAAACAAGAGCTTGTAATACATTAAAAATTATTCAAAAAATTTTAGATGACCAAAAAAAATTCGAAAAAATTTGGCAATTAAACGAAAGACATTATGGAGCTCTTACAGGACAGAATAAAATTGAAATGGGAAAAAAAATAGGTAAAGATAAAGTTCATGAGCTTAGAAGGTCTTGGGATTTAAAACCTGAACCTTTAGATAAAAAAAGTCCTCTCCATCCCCTTAATAACAAAATTTATGAAGATGTACCAAAAGAAATGATTCCTGATACAGAATCTTTAAAAGACACCTATGAAAGAGTCATAAATTTTTATAAAAAAAAAATTGAAAATCTAATGATGAATAACAATATACTTATTTCTGCACATGGAAATTCAATTAGAGCTATTTGTAAGTTCCTTTTTAAATTGGATGATAAACAAATATCTAGTTTAGAAATTCCAACAGGAAATCCTCTATTAATCAAGTTTGACAAAAAATATAAAATTATAGAATGTGAATATTTAGATAAAGACCGTTCTAATGATCTTTTAGTTTTTTAAAAATTTCTAAGTCTGTTAAATGATTGAATTTATTTGTACTTTCAAAACCATTTAATTGATTTTTATTCAATAATTTCTCCCAAATTTTTGAAATCGAGAAACTTTTAATTACTAAATCTTTAAACAATTCCTTTTTCAAAATTTGACAACCGATATAAATATAATCTTTTTTATTTTTTCTATTTAAAAGATTATTCATCAATTCAAAATCACCTTTAAATCTTTTATCAAAGCTAAATTTTTTTTGGGACACTAATAAAATGTTGTTTAAATTTTTTTTAAAATATAATTGCTCCATATCTTTAATTTCGCTAGTGTAATCATTATTCCAAATAGTATCTGGATTAAAAATTAAATAATCATTCTCATGATAGGTATTAATCATATTTAGTACTCCTCCGCCAGTATCTAGAATTTCTTTCCCATCATTGATTATTTTTATTTCTAAAGGAAAATTTTTTTCTTTAATAAATTCAGAAATTTGATTACCTAAATAAAATGTATTAAGACAAATTTTTTCTACACCCAAATTAATTATCAAATTAATACAATGCTCTAACATAGAAACTTTTTTTATTTCAATTAATGGCTTTGGAATTTTTAAAGTAACAGGATTTAATCTTTTTCCAAATCCTGCACATAAAATTAAAGCTGTTTTTATTTTCATTTAATTCATCTTAAAATTTTTTTTTAAAAGGATATTTAATTCTTCGAACTGTTTATTTCTATAAATTCTATTTTCAATTAATTTCCAGGCGTAAGGAATTAATTTTAAATAATTTCTTTTTTTGTCTCGAACTGCTAAGCGAGTAAATATTCCGATAATCTTTAAGTTTCTTAAAACCGATAATATTTCAAAATCATTCTTAAAATTTTTTTTTTCTAAAAGGCTCTGGTTATTTATGTACATTTTATAAATTCTATTCTTAAATTGTGTCGAAGTTTTAAATCTAACATCATCTATTAATGAAGCTAAATCATAAGCTTTATTACCAAAATGTGCATCTTGGCTGTCAATTACAGCTATTTGTTTATTAAATAACATTAAATTTGAAACATGAAAATCTCTGTGTACAAAAACTCTATTTTTTAATTTTAAGTTGGAGGATAGTTTTCTTACAATCTTTTTAAATTTATAATTAAATTTTTTTTGCATATTATTAGGTAATTTTTCTTTTACATACCAATCACAGAATAAATGTGCCTCCCTCACTAAAATTTTACTATCATATTTAGGGATAAAATATTTTCCTCTTTTGAAATTTAAGACTTTATTATCTTTTATTGATTGTATTTGATTTAGTACTTCTAATATTCTTTTGAAAAATCTAAATTTATTAACTTTTTTTTTTTTTAATATTTTATAAATAGTATTGTTTCCAAAATCTTGAATCTCGATATTATTTTTTTTATAATTCTCCTTATAAAGAATTGGAGCTAATATCTTATTTTTAATCAAGATTTTATTTATTGCATCGTAAACTAGTAGATTTTGAAATTTTTCTTTTTTAGCATAAACAATTATAGAGCTATTTGTTTTATTTTTTTTTCTAAAAAAAGTTCTAAAAGATGCATCGCCTGTAATTTTTTTTAGATGTTCTCTACTTTTCATTAAATAAATTAAAATTAATGCCTTTTATTTTAACAGATCTTTTTTGATAATTATTTTCATAATTAAACTCTAATTCTATCAAATTTTTTGGTTTATTTTTAATTAATTGTGGCCACTCTATAAATGTAATAACTTTTGGATAATCTTCAAATATTCCTAAATCTTTAACTTCTCGAAATGACTGTATCCTGAATAAATCATAATGATTTATCTTAACATCATTAATTTGATATTCATTTAAGAGGTTGAAAGTTGGGCTGGTGACCTCTGTTAGAGTTAAACTATTCATTTTTTGTAAACTATTAATAAGATATTTGACAAATGTTGTTTTCCCAACACCCATTTCACCATGTAAAAAAATGACATCACCAATTTTTAGTTTTTTTAGAAAAAGATTTGCTAAATCTTCTATTTTTTTTTCTGAAGATATATCTATTTTATCACTTTTAGTAGCGATAGGCATCAGGTTTGAAAGGACCCTCTACTCCTACACTTATATAATCTGCTTGGTCCTTTGAAAGTTTAGTAAGTTTTGCTCCTACTTTTTTAAGGTGTAGTGTTGCAACTTTTTCATCTAAATGTTTAGGTAAAACATACACTTTGTTTTCATAATTTTTGTGATTGTTCCAAAGCTCAATTTGAGCTATTACTTGATTTGTAAATGAAGCACTCATTACGAAACTTGGGTGGCCTGTTGCACATCCTAAATTTACTAATCTTCCCTCTGCCAAAAGTATAATTCTTTTTTTGCTTGGAAGCTCTATTTCATGTACTTGGGGTTTTACTTCTGTCCATTTATAATTTTTTAATGCTTCAACCTGAATTTCATTGTCGAAATGACCAATATTACAAAGTATTGCTCTATCTTTCATTTCTCTCATGTGATCTGCGGTTACAATATCTTTATTTCCTGTAGCAGT
>MDTD01001907.1_pt1 | contig 21461 bp, 18 predicted proteins | sample 811221 | NCBI WGS metagenome assembly MDTD01 (sample SAMN05326646, study PRJNA326480) | marine metagenome | isolation source: seawater | place: Pacific Ocean: South West | collected 2011 | reverse complement strand
GGCATTTGAATATTCCAAAAAAAATCGCAGAAAAACCTGTCAAGCTTTTTTTTATTTTTTTTGGAGGGGGTGCGTAGTTACCATAAAAGTAAAATCATCTTCAATATTTCCACTTACCATCTGAATTCCGAATTTCATACCATTATATATCACATATATTATTATAAATGAAAATCAGTTTCATTATTTTAAAATACGACAATATACATACTCGATTTACGACCCGGTCCCCCACTACCCCAAGGGCAAGTGTAAGCCGGTACTCTCCAAAAAACACGACAATATATACATATTGTCGCATTTTTTCAAAGAATTTCCTGATTTCCTGCTCAAAATAGATCAGAATGGGAATGCCCTCCGACTGTTTTTCATTTACACACACTTAAGCAAATAAAGCACAATCTAATTTTCATTGCATTTTGATCTATAATTGAACAACAATGCCTAAATGTCCATCCTTGACATTTAAAGACATCCAAGGGTAATAACCATATATAAAGTCATCACTTAACTTTCTTCAGGGAAATGTGTAAATGAAAGTCACAAAAAAGATTACAGGCATAAAAACCATTCATGTATCACCAGACACAGGACGAATATCTATTTCGGCAAACACACCCTTTATAAAACAGATTATGATTTCCGCCACAATCATGGAAGGAACAGATGAAGATGTGTTTTCTTGTGGAATTAAAATCCTAGAGCGATTTACCGAATCAAGTGACAACATAGACGTCTTTGCCGGAGAAGATTTGTTTAGAAAGATTCGCCAGCAAGAAACGATTACTCTATCAAATATAGAAACCTCTGATTCCAAGGCCAATACCCACTATCTCTCCGGAGTGGAGAGAGTTATGCGGATGCCTGAAAAAATGCTCATTTCAATCACATTGGCCAAACCCTGCATAAAAACGGTTAAGATCCTGAGTATCCAACTGGAAATAGGATTTGAAGAAATCTTAACACTTGCGGCAAATCTCGTCCGTGAAATATTAAACACGATCGCCTATGAAGATATGTCCCGGGAACAGATCAATGCGGCCATATGGATGCAAATAGATCGCCTTTGTGAATAAGACTGTTTTTCATTTACACATAAAAAGATGCGCTTGATCTGACAAGGGGTTGATAAACAAGTGGCCTATTCAAATGAAATGCTCCAAAAAATAAATGAAGAATACACCAAGGTTTATTTTGGGCTTCAGAATTTGTTCCTAAAAAATGTCGCCGCCGGCCGGGAACTAAATGATAATCCAGGTGCCCGTAACCATCTTCTACACGGCTCGGCAAGAAGACTGAGCCGCATACAAAGAGCGCTTGAAAATATCTTTGAATTATTCCCGCCTTCAACAGGGCGACCGTTAAAACGTGACAAATTGAACGTGGAAATAAATCTTCATGCATACGTGATCAACATGGCCGGCCTATTTGATAACTGGGCTTGGGCCTTTGTCCTTAGACATAATCAATGAGCCGAGCCTTTGGTTTCTGGTATAACGGCTCTTCCTTGATGTCCTGGAGCTTGAATAGTTCCTCCTGGACAATAGATTCCAGCATCAGGCAATAATTATAAGCATTGTCAAAACGCCCTACTTTTATTGCCCGTTTGATTTTCAGAGCATCGATATCGGCTGAAAGCCAGTCTGATTTTGATTCTGCAAGTTCGATCAGCGCCCTGCCGAGTTTAGTTAATTCTGCCTCCTTGGTTCTCGGCCGGTAATTAACCAAAGCCGTTTGACGATCCATTTCTGCAGTTGTCACAAAGTAAAGTGGGATTTCCCGGGCCGCGGTTTCTAAGAGAGAAATGATGTCTTCCCTGGAAATCCTGAAAGGCATCTGGTCCTGCACTCTCCGAAAAATGAGATCTACATTCATTGGCGTGCCTGGATGACTTTGGCTGAATTTTTTTAGAGAATCAAGAATCAGACCCAACATATCAATCTGCCAGCCGGCCGGCCTTATTCAAAGGTGCATTCTCAGCTTTTTCGTCGCGTACACCGGACCTTATTTTCCAAGAAGTTTCTGCGCAGGGTTCATACCGAGAATCATAAAGATCTGAAAGGTGAAGAGAAATTTTTAAGACACTATGAAGATTCATTATATAGCCTGTTGTAACAGCAATTTCGTTATCACAGAATGAGATGCATTTGCATAATTGGGGGATCTCTAAAACCCAAATCTAAATATTTATTTCATTTGTCATCCTTTTTGGTGGAGTCTTCCTGCTCCTTTTTTTGTTGGAAATGGTATCGTCACATCCAGAACAAAGACACCAAGTCTGTGACGATCTTCAGGCTTGATGAGTGTCTTTAAACTTTCTTCAAGTTCCTGCGCGGTTTTAGGTACCGCAATCCCTTTAGGAGGTGTTGCAATTTTTCTATCCTTGTTGGTTCCAAGCCAAAAGACACCGTAAAGGCCGTAACCCTGAGATTCAGGATCCCGCGCATACATTCTTTTTAACTGGTCTTCACACGCTGTCCAAATATCATCATGGATATCTCTTTTAAGCTCTATTGGCATTTTTTGATCATGACCATTATAGATGATAATATCTGCTCGTTTATCACTGGCCATGTGCCCTTCGGGCTCCAACCGGATCCCATGAGGCGAATAAAAAGGTCTCAAAAGATCGATCAAAACGTCCCTGCAAGACTCTTCGACTTTTGGTGTTGTTATCCTGGAATATTGATCTTCGTTCCAGAATCTTTTGTAAATGTCTGTGGTACCGAATCGAACTTTTCGTTCCACCTCTTTCAGGGTTTCTTTTGTCATTGCCCAAAGACTTGGAACATGATCCGTAGCAGCACCGGTTAAAATTGAGAGAGTATCTTGCCAAGTCGGTTGATCGTACCTCTTTTGCCGGCAAAGAATTCTGTGCTGTTCCAAGGCCCGATTAAAATCTATGGTATATGATTTCAGATTATCATCCTCTAACAGTTCCTCCAATGCCCGGGTGGCCTGTGGGGAAGTCATACCGGCTATAAGGTCTATGCCTTTTGTAACAACTCTTGAATTCTCCCACTGTCCCGTCTTGTCATTTCCCATCCCACTTTCAAAGGCAATCCGGGGGAATTGTCTGCCCAATAATTTTACAAAAAAGACAAGTTGTTCAATTGAGACATCTATGGTTTCATGATTTAACGCCCAATTAAGGGTGTCGAAAAGCGCTGTCAATGCTGGAGAATTGCCTTGTGCATATTTTATTATTCTGTCGGAATACAGTTCAAAAGCAAATACAAAAGCAAATGAGTACCAGGTTGATCGGGCATCTCTCATCACGGTATATGGAGAGAGCCCATGCCTGATAAGCTCCCTTCTCTCTTCGGATGGTAAAGAGTCTATGACAATCTCTATGAGCCTTCTTATTGCATATCCTTCTAGATGAGGAACTGCATAGAGAATTTGTCTTGCTGCTGATTTACGATAGTCCGACAAGCGTTCATCCTCACAAAGAACGCCTAATATATATGTGTCCTGGTGTTGTCCGGCTCCTTGGCGAATAATTGCTTTGGTGCAGACTTTAGTAACCATATCAGGTTTTGTTTCAAAAAGAGCTGTTTCCCATGCTGGGACTTTTATCTTGTCTCTCCAATGAAAAAGAAACCTTATTATCAAAGCGGTTTCAAAAAGCGATTCTGGGTATGCATTCAGATCGGAATTCTCACTAAATGACTCTTCCAGTCCCGCAAGGATTGCAAACCAGATACGCTGGTATTTGCCTTTTATATGAAGATCAAGGACTTCATCTGTACTGATGATATCATTACGTTTGATATATCTTTTTAGCCCTTCAATAATGGGCTCAACATATTGATTCCCGTAAAACTCTCCAATTCGTTCTTTTGGTGATGCCTCTTTATTCAGATCTCTACACTGGCAATAATAGACCATTCCAAGGTGGCCTAACCATCCTATCGGATCGCCACCTCGAATCGAATCAATATGCTCTACCAACTCTCTGCGGTGTTGGTTGTTATTTTCTTCTCTTTTTCGACGCCGGTCATTGATTATTTCCACTAATTCCTGGTCAAGGTGTACTTTGGCAGATTTTCTGATTTTATAACACTCTGACAGATCAGGATCAGATTCGCCCAGAGCTATAGTCCGTTGAACCAAATCATCATTAATAGGATCCATACTGTAAATGATGAACATGAGAATGATAAACATCTCTTCTCTTTGCTTGGCTGGAATAGATGGTTCATCCAGGTAATCGATTGCATATTGGGCGATTCGATTATCATCATGTGTATGAAATACTGCTGTTTTAAAGATGAACCAATAGGACTTGGAAGCGCCATGATCCCAGTCTTCAAAACTGTATGTAAACAAATCAAAAACCAGATCCTGGTTGCTTTTCAAATAGTTTTGAACTCCTTTGAAGGGATCTCTCTGGTATGTCCAGTCATGATATTTAGCAAAGCTACGCAGCCAGGTCCAAAGAGTTGCGATCGGTATATTTTCTATGTTTGATAGGGCTTTGGTCAGAAGATTTGCAAAAAGATCCTCAAAATGTCTTCTGCGTTGGAAACCGTCTACTTCATCAAATGCCGCAAACTGATCTAATATAGTATCAAGGTGGCCCAAAGGAATCTTTTCGTGCAGATCCCATAGACCATAAATGGTACCAATATCAGGGAAACGTAAAAAATCCTTTGTAACCTTCACCAAATCCTGATGAGAAAAGCACTGGGAATAATATTCGGAAATGATGGAGTATTTCAATTTTATGTTTTCTTTCACAGCAGGAAGCCCACGAGTCAAATCGCTAAGCTTTTTATCACCGCCCGGGATTTTATTCATGATGGCCTGGCCAGCACGGAACCGTGGCGGGAACCTTTTCGTTCTGTCTGTGAAGAATTCAGATAAACAAGTCTCCAAGCCTGGTATAACTGGTCCAAGACTAATGGCATCTAAGACCAAACCAATCATTTCATGATTCCCGGAAGAGAGAATCTGGGCAAACGACGCCTCCATGTCCGGAGCAGATAACCCCCTCAAGGACAGATCGGAAGTCTCGTATCCCCCTTTAAACCACGGGGCCTTTTCAGACAGTTTAACCAAGGCTTCGAGCAAAAATGTTCTGTGACCAGCTGGAAACGATGTGCAGTCCGCATATGCAAGAACCCCATAGGGATCATACTTGATCAATTGCGCCCGTTCGTCATACAATAGGTAGGTCAACCATGCATACAGCCCACGCAACTCAGAAACCGGAAACCCATCTACGCACAAAAGGCAAATACATTTTTGGAGTGTCAGTTTTCCATCAACAATCATACGGTGCAACCACTTTGCACCAAGATACTCAGCTAACGTCCTGTGCTGAAATCTCACGGTTCTGACATCTGAGTCTGTAATCAAAAATGCTTTGCTTTTCAGAACGGTCTGCAAAAGATCCTTATCTGATATTGTAATATCTTGATAGTGGGGTATGTCGTCACTTCTTCTGGAACTTACAATGATTTCTTTTTTGCCGGCAATCAGTAGAGCACTGCAAACATGGCCGGCACAATCAACCAGTTCTTGTTCTGTGAATGATTTTTCTGAGTGATCCAGGTGCTGGGTGTTATGTTCTCCGACCATTATTGAGGTAGCATTTTCAAATAGCTCTGCTTTTGTTGATGGCCAGGCACCCTGCTTGACCGTTTCAACAAGCATCTGTAGTGTCTGGGGTCTTTCAAGTAGAAACCCCACCCCTCGGGAAACTGCGTTTGATCTGAAAGTTTCTGTATCTTCAACGTTTAGGGCCGTCAGAACACTATCTATCTCTTCGTCGGTGAGCGCTTCAAGTTCAACCACGGCGTAGTCCTGCCCACCGGCAACATCAAAATATGCCTCCAAGGCGGTCAGGTCTGTGCTGCCCAACCACTCCGTTGATCGGCATGAAAGTCTGAAATGCGATGGACGGTTCTCGACCATAGCCTCTATTAATGCCGTCATTGCATCGATATTTTTATGGGACGCTCGATGCTCATCCAGGCCATCAACATAAAGGATTTGGTCTTTAGGAATGAGTGTGCGCAACCTTATATAATCGCTCGACTCTTTAAAAAGCCCATTTTCATATTCAGCGGCGTTCTGGAAAAGATGTGTTTTACCGGTTCCGGGATCCCCTAAGAGGATCACATTGGGAAATTCCTCTATCACTTCAGCAAATGGCTTTCTAACGGGTTCGCTCGCGTCTTTGTCAACAGGGTGTATTTGTTTTACGATACGATTGAGCATTTTTAGAGTTTCCAGAGTATTACCATCAATTCCATTGCCACCTCTTGAAAGACTAAGGGGATTTTTGATATCTCTACATACAATAAAAAGTCACTTACCAACAACATTTTTTCAACTGGCATTCAAAGCAAATCTCACATAGAACAGGAGAACACTATGTTCATATCTTCCAGACTGATTAAAGGTTTGTTAATTCTCGTAGCAGGATTTTGCCTTTTGGGTCCTGCACATGGTCAATCTAACGCAATTACAATTGCCAGTTTCAACATTCAGGTATTTGGCGAAAAGAAGATGGAAAACCCAGAGGTAGTTGATGTCCTGGTCCAGATCATCAAACGATACGATATTGTCGCTGTCCAGGAAATCCGAAACAAGTCTGGTCAGGCCATTAAAGATCTTGAACGGATAATTGATGCCATGGGGGACAACTATGATGTAATCGTGGGTCCACGCCTTGGCAGAACTAAAAGCAAAGAACAGTACGCCTTTATTTATAGAGTCAACACGATCACTCCCATAGGTAAACCTTATACCTACGTTGAGACCGGTCAGGATATCATTCATCGTGAGCCCCTCATTGCAAGGTTCAATGCAATGGACGACTTTGATTTTATTCTGATCAACAGTCATGTTGACAAGGATGATGTTGTTGGTGAACTGGGAGTATTTCCGGCGATTGTAGAAGATGTAAGAAACAAGTTCCCGCATGAAAAAGATATTGTCATTTTAGGTGATCTTAATACGGATTGCACCTATTTTGACGAGAGTCAATATATTGAGATCCGGAACCCGAATCTCTATGAATGGCTAATCACGGACCAGATGGACACAAATGTTGCCGATAATGAATGCACATACGACCGAATAATCGTCTCAAAAGAGATGTATGAACATTTCACTAATGTTGCTGGCGTGTTAAGGTTTGACCAGTTGTATTCTTTTCAGGTGCCCCCAAAGGAAGTCTCCGATCATTATCCGGTCTATGCAGAATTTAATTCAGAGTGTAAAGAATAATGATCTTCTGTGAAACAACCAAATTGAACAAGGCCCTAACCGAGAAATACATTTCGGGATTTTTTCATGTTACCTTCTCAACATTAACTGCAGTTCCAGTTCCAGTCTCCATGAGGTGCACCGTAGGCCTGGGCCACAACTAAGCCATAGGAACGGGTAATATGGGCCTGCGTCACAGACTGGCCGGCAATGGTATCCTCGGGAATATCCTTTCCCCAACGGTTTACAGACGGCTCTTAGATGGATCCGTGGGATGTTTTACAAAGGCTTTCGTTGACCTGCGCTTAAAGTATCCACGACCAATTGTTCCAACCCGGGTTGAACTGGCATCCATCAACTGCCGTTTGAAACTTTTACCGTCAGCTTTATCCCTCTTCTCTTTTTGAACAGGGAATCAAAAGTTTGCCACATAGGGGAATCCTCCGGGATCTCCTCCAGAAGTTCACCCAGGGTTGCCGGCACCGGACCTGAAGGTGGGATATAAGCCAAATCAAACCCTTTGGCCAAACCGGATGATATCGCAATCATAAAATAACGGTCTCGGTCTTAAAATCCTCCAAGTTCACGCCATAAAATAGCCTCGTGAACTTCATACCCTGTCTCATTTAGAAAACCCTCCAAAATAGCCTTCGTAGCAGAATCCCTAAACTGGGGTACATTCTCAGAAATAATTAAAGTGGTATTAATGGCCTGGATAATATTCAGCACGCCAACGACACTGGTTACGGCCGATAGATGCCCTTCAGCATGTTTGATTTTATTATTAACCTTGCCGGCTTTTGAATGTCCGGTACACGTCAAATCTAATCGTTTCTTGTCCTCATGGTGGATAGAAATTCGAATCCGTTCATGCATTAAAACGACACGTACACAATCAACACCGCCTAAAATGTTATCCATAAATTATGTAATTGATGAATTACATAATTACATAATTCAATAATTAGACGAACATAACCATACCTTTTACGACCGGATACCTTCCTGTCTCCTGAGTCATCCACAACAAGATCAAGCCACCTTGCTTGGACATCAAGAATGGTTTTATAGGCCCTGCCTTTTTCAAAGCTAGAAAAAGCCATTAGTTTGCCTTCCATCCAGATTCGTTTGTTCCCGAATTTATCGACGCCGATTTTTTTATAACTGACCTGGTTGATTCTCATTGAAGACCCTGGGTTTAGTTTTTGCCTTGAATCAAAAACGAGAAGGATTCGTCATTAATGGATTCTAAAAGAGCCTTTGTGACTTTCTTTCTTTCCGTCAGCATAATAAAATCCTTAAGATGTCGGTGCCAAAGTTTCTTCTAGTGCTTCTTCTGTTGTTGGATTGATATGAATGTTTAGGTCCCAGAAAGTCCCCCCGTTATTCTCAATGACTTTTTCCGCAAGATCTTGTCCCAAGGCTGCAGGCAAATCTTCATCCGCCCACTCTTCTTCAAGCAACCAACGACCGGTCGGACTGTAGGCGTTAATTTTAAAATGTCCTTCCATTGGTTCATAGTTCCGAAACCGTGTGGCGTTAATAGACCCGACAACGGCTTTGCTTTCAGCATTGCCTAAAATTCTCTTCTCCGGGTCGCAAGGTATGTTGAGATCATATAGTGAAGTGCGAACGCCGTTATAAAATTTCTCGGCGTCCTCTTTACCAATTGCAAGTTCGAGTTCTTCGATATGATATGGGGCTTCAATAACAGTCTGCCCCTCGGCATTTATGCCCGTCACACAGACATAGTTAGACGGTGTATCTTCAGGATAGAAGCGGATAACAGATATTTCGGTCACGGTTTCACTGGTCGCGTTTTGAAGTTGAGCAGCTTTTTCTGCCACTGCGTCACCTCCTCCCTGTATGACTTGGAAGTTCTTTTCTCTTTCTTTTTGGGGATAATAATAGTTATCAAGTACCCAGGCCTGATCAGGATATGTAAACCGATACTGTTCTGCTATTTCAATTACGGTTGTTCCGTCAACGTTCTGCACGTCCCAGTCTTTAAAGGTCTCCCGGAGCTTTCCCCTCTGTGCCATTTTACATGCCACAGTCTCTCCTCGCCCATTCAACAAATGATATTGGGTAAACGTCTCCGGGAACGAATGAAAACTTGCTTGTACATGGGCCACGGTATCTCCGCCTTTATCCGTAAGTTCCCACTGATTAAAATCATCGAATAGACCAAAAACTCTGGCCTCGATGTGAGCCACAGTTTCGTTGAAATTATCTGCCAAATCCCATTGATCAAAATCAATCGGAAGGTGTAGGTGCTCGGCAGCTATATGAGCAACTGTTACTCCATTAGAATCTGCAAGACCCCACTGATTAAAATGTTTTGGCAACGGACGATATTCAACATATTCATGAGCGACTGTTCTTCCTTGGTCATCTCGAAGATTCCATTGCCAAAAATCCGGAGGTAAATTATTAAAGGTAGCAGCCATATGGGCAACGGATCTTCCTCTCTTGTCTTTAATGTTCCATTGATGAAAATTATCGGGTAACTCCCCCGCCCATGCAGCGTAGTGGGCTCTTGTTTCCCCAGTTTCGATTCGAATAATTTCTTTCCAATTATTATTTGGTTGCATAAGTTCTCCTGTAGACGAAGGTACCTACTTTTGTAGGGCTTGAGATTGTCCCGTATTTTGTTCGTGGTTTGACATAAAATCCTCTCCCCAATCTGTCGTTGTTTTGAGTGCTATAATATTATATATAATTGAATATAAGCCCACAACCCACAATACAAAAACTGCCAAGAAAAGCAATCGACAACATCAAAGGATGCATGAAAAACGGGCATGCGATAATGAACTCCTATTCCAGTGGCAAAGACAGTAGCACTACCTTGGATTTAACCTTCAGGGCAGCGTTAGAACTCAAGGCAGGATTCGGGCACGCCCCTCCTATATTCATCACACATGCAGACACGGGTGTTGAAAATCCTGAGATTGCGAAACATGCCAAAAGTGAAATTCAAAAGATTAAAGCCTTCGTCAAAAAACATAGGCTTGAGGCGCACGTCCATGTTGCAAAACCAGACCTTTACAGTACCTGGCCGGTTCAGGTTATCGGAGGCAGATTTCTGCCCATATTTGCAAACATGCCAAATAGGGCATGTACTGTTGATTTCAAAGTAAACCCCATGAGGAGACTTAAAAAAGGTATCATTAAACAGACTGGCTTAAAAAAAGAAGACTTCATCACTCTCCTGGGGACGCGATTTGATGAAAGCACCGTTCGTGGCCAACGAATGGAGGACCGGAAAGAAACAGACGATATACCTTGGCATTCAGAAAAAGACGATGGTATGGCCCTGAATTTTATAGCAAATTCGACCACAAAAAATGTCTGAGATTATCAGAAACTGCTAAAGCAGAGCGGAGACTCATTTTCAGATTTTGACAGTCTTTTCAGGCGCTACCAAGACGGATCAAGAAAAGAAGATTTGAAAAAAGGCGCATAAAATGCCCGATACGGTTGTATGATCTACACTGTTGGCCGTGACAAAAGAAGGACTTGGATTAACCGGGCCAGATGCAAATACTGGTCAAATCCTTGACCAATCAAACTCTCATAAGGCATACAACAATTATATTCCAGGATCGAAAGCGGAGAGTCCCCTGCCCTACCCTGTCCTCGTGTTTCTTTTTGTTCCGGTGCGGTCAATATTTCTGATGTCCAAGTGTTAACCAAAGCGAAAATCCCTATTTGCGCATCATTACGATATCTAAAGATAGATAGCACCGTTTATCTGGATATTGTTGATTAGGCATATAATCGAGACGGTCTTGTCCTGGTTAATTCGTGGGTTTTTACCGCCTTTACAAAAGGAGAACGCCCTCCGGTTGTTACCTTACAAATCACCTCAGACACCTTGGGCACCAACAATTTTGGAGTGGCTGTCCCTTCAAACAAAAAGGCCTTCAACAATGCTGAGCTACTGGAACTGTTATCTGCCAGTCGTGATATCAATAGTATTCATTTTTTAGGCATGACCACTGCCAATTCTGCTATGTCGTAAAAGAAAGCTATTATTGAGGGCCTTTATCCAAACCTGCCTATCACCATGGTTGGTAATCGCCTGCGCTTTAACTATGATTACTGTACTTCAAAACAGGCTTAAATCAGATCTGGAACTCCAAGCATATAAAGATGCAATATCTGAAAATCAAATCACCCTTCCCCAATCTTGCCAAATCAGATCGAGGCCTATTGGCTTTCTATGAAGACGGCGGTGAGCTTTTCGTGGATTATTTGACGGAGGCTTAGCGGTCAAAGAACTTACCAAATTATTCGAACCGCTTCTGCCTTGGGACAGCAAGCATACTTCTCAATCGATTGCTTGGCCTGCTATAATCAAGGACCTGACTGCCCTACCCTATCCGAGGCCCTTGGACCTGACTGGTACCTGGCCGATGAAGTTTGCGCAGTTCTTCAAAATATAAGTGACACCCATCTTAAAAAAGACATTGACGTTTTGAGCGGCGAAGAGGCTCAAAACATAGTTGCAAATCAAAGAGGGAAAATTAGTTCTATTGCTGTTGAAGAAGCATTGTCGAACGATAATGCATACAAAATTGCTTTAACGCTTTGCTGACCGTCCTGGCTACAGGCTACACCCCAAAGAGAGACTTCACTTAGTTCGGTTAATCTCATGATAGTATCAGCAGACGACTCTCTCGTCATAGCGTTAGATTTCTACCGTCCCCAAGCAACCGTCCATACGCCTATTTACACTAATATACATTTCCATAATTACATAATTAGTTAATTCTCTGCTTTTCTTGATCCCGTTCTCTTACTAATTATTTAATGTCGAAATACGTATTTAATTAATAGATTAATTATATATATCACAATTTACCTATTTAACTAATAATTTATTTATATAAATACATAATTATATAAAAGTATAATAGTGTTATTATTCTTTTGACTAATTCTCCTTTTAAATATTTATCTATTTAATTCTTTACGGAATTATGCTTTTGAGCTATTATTCATTTATTCTTTTATTCTATTATGGAATTAACCATGGGAGAAACGAATGGCTAAAAAAATTGCACTGATTAATGAAAAGGGCGGGGTTGGTAAAACTACAATATGTTTCAATCTATCCAAAGGCCTTGCTGCAATGGGGTTTAAGGTATTGACGATTGATAACGACCCACAAGCAAACCTGACTATTTCTATGGTAGATTCTGAAGATTCCCTTCAGTTAACGACCCTTGATGTTTACAATGAGGATGTTGATAAAAGACCGGTAGCTATCGACGACAATTTAGATTTTATTGGGACGAATAAGAATTTATCAGGTGTTGTTGATAGGCAGCCGATGGACGTTTGGCATCAGTTACAAATATATATTGAAGATGTTGAATCCCAATACGATTACATTTTCATGGACTGTTGCCCCACATTTGGAGCATTAAACATCGCAGCAATGATAGCATCTGATTATATCCTTACTCCGGTCAAACCCGCTCCGTATTCCATGGACGGGTTGATGAAAGTTACAGAAGATATAAAAAAGATGCGAAAAAAAAGGTTGAATCCAGATCTAAAATTTGCTGGCATCATTTTTAACTTAGTTGAAAACACCACACTCCATCGCAAGATGATGAACGTTGTAAAGGAAATGTTCGGTGATCTTGTCTTTTTCCAAAAGATACCTCGGGGAACCAAACTCGAAGAGAGTCCTTTTTACAATCAATCCATTTTTGAATATGATCAAAAAAGCAAAGTCAGCATCCTTTATAAGGCTGTAATCAAAGAGTTTATAAGAAGAATTGACGCATAACGGGGGTGAGGCGCATGGCAAAAGAATCGTTTGACGAAAAAGCGAGGAAGAAGTACGGAAAGGGCTCTAAAAACATGAGTGTTGCAGCCTTTCTGGCCGATGACGATGATGATGAGTCTATCGTTGAGAAAGTAGCTGAGAAAAAGCTGCAGGGTACACCTCAAAAAAAGAAAACTCCGGTCCAAGAAAAAACGGACTTACCAATGGATGGTGATGAAAATGACACACCTAAAAATCAGGTTAGCTCACCGGAAAACCAATCTGGTAAAGATATTCAAGAGAACAGTGTAAATACGGAATTACATAATTCCTCAATTGATGAATTAGAGGAATCAACAATTGAGGATGAAGAGGAAGCCGAAGAGGATGAATCTGATGATTCACAGGAGGTCGTTCGAACTAATTTTGATTTTACCAGGGAACTTACCGATGAATTGGCAATGTTTTGTATCAGATCTCGTGAAAACGTCAAAGTGCGTGTTTTAAGAGCGCTGCTGTGGGATTTTCTTAGCATGCCGCCTGAAAAGCAATTAAAAAAATACAAAAGCCTGAAAAGGAAATTCAGCAAAAAATTATGATAACCGGTCATGAATCAGCGATCAACCATGCCGTTCTTTTAACACTGGCAAATTTCAATGCCCACAGGATTGCGGCCCTAGAGGGTATAGATGAACTGATTCATACCAAGGATATAAAATATTTTAATTACCAGGCTGGAAGAGATTTTAACACTGACACGTCAGTTATACAGACGTATAGATCGAAGATAGAAACGCAGTTTAATGCGTTCAAACACAATCTCCACGCAATTAGTCGTAAGGATGAAAAATATCCAGATTCTCTCAAATCCCTTCCTGGTTCTCCCTTGGTTTTATATTGCAGAGGCAATCTTAACTTATTCAAAGGAAAAACGATTGCTATTGTCGGAAGCCGGGCGGCAACCGACAAGGGTTTACGGCGATCCAAGAAGCTTTCGCGTTTATTGAGTAGGGCAGGGCACACGATCGTATCTGGCTTGGCCAGAGGTATCGATACCATGGCCCATTTGGGAGCCCTGGAAGAGGGGGGGCAAACCATTGCAGTCATAGGTACCCCCCCAGATCGATCCCACCCGAGAGAAAATCGACAATTGCAGGAACAAATAGCAACAGACCACTTGTTGGTTTCTCAATTTTTCATCGGTCAACCCATGGCCAGAGCAAATTTTGCAATCAGAAATTACATCACCAGCGGTATAAGCAAGGCAACAGTCGTTGTCGAGGCGGGGGAGGGCGGTGGTACATTGATTCAAGCCAAGCAATGCATGAAGCAGGGCCGGCATCTTTTTTTATTGAAGAGCCTTGTGGATCGCACGGACCTAACCTGGCCGAAAAAATTTGTTAAAAAAGGGGCCTTTGTGCTAAGTAGCCTTGAGGATGTGGCTAAGGCCATGAGCCAGGCCCCGGATTACGGGAGGCCTGAAAAGGAACAAACTCTTTTTTGAATGATCGGTCTCCAGCGGAATGTTTGTCCATACAAATGAAATAAACGCCTTTCTTATCAACTTAGATTCTCTAATCCACATAAATTCGGTCCGTCGTCCTACCACAAGGATCTTAACAAGCTTACCTCCTGATACTCGTATCACAATGCGGCCTGACATCTTAGAAGCCCTTCAATTTATAACCCAGACCTATCCTCACGCATTCGTCAGTGCGCATTCACCAAAGGTCGGGCACTTTATCCGGACAAAACTCAATCGAAAACTGGAGTGGGGGTCTTGGTGCTCCAATCAGGATAACAGGTCCTGTACTTCTGTTGGCCGACAAATCCAGACGGCGATGGAGAAAAACGGGTTCTATCCTGGAGGAACAATATATTTTACAGGGGATCCTGATACTTTGGAAGATGCCCATAAAGCCAATCTCGGAACCATTTGCTGGTTTGATAACGATCAGGACCAGTCAAAGATATATGATATGGGTCCAGACTTTATGGTCTCCACGGTCGATAAACTAAAAGCGGTTTGTGAGGGTGCGTGTTTAGGGTATTTAAGTGAAATTCAAGCAAGTCCGAAAGAACTTTTTCCTGAAAAGCCAAAGATCTATTATTACCAATTTATTATTCGCCCAAATGATGAAAGGGCAGGGGAGTTTATATATGTTGGTGGCAGGTACTTTAGCACAAAGGATCCCAGATACCAGAAGCATGCGCTATCCTTGAGACTAATAAGTTCAAAAACGCATATCAACCGACATTTAAAACCGTTTGCCCTGATTATTGCCGGAATGGTTCACAGGGTCGGTAATTTAACAAAGACGACACCGGACCTGATTACCAGGATCCCGCCAAAGCCGAATCAGGCAGACAGGCTGGGCAAACAACTGGCTTCAATATCCTTTTTAGTGGAAGAAAAAAGACATCTAAAAATCCCGTTTTCCAAGATCGCCCCGAGCGTTTTATGGTGCCGGCAGTCTTTTCCTTCGCAAAAGAGCGTAGGATTTAAACAGCGAAGGTCCAACGTTAGAGGGGTCTTTGAAGTTCGACAAAATGTTACCGGTAAGACAGTTTACGTTTTAGATGATATTCTAACTACCGGTTCCACTCTCAAAGAGGCTTGCAGGGTTCTCTATGCTGCCGGTGCCGCACGGGTGATCCCTATGGCCATAGCGTATCATCCCAAAACAATAGAGCACAGTTCGGTAAAATTAATTTGCAAAAATTGCCAAGGTGAAATCGTCGCACGATCGGCAAAGAATGGAGGGAATCTATTCTTCGGGTGTGATAGTTACAAATCCAAAGGATGTAAGGTATCTACATCCTTTAAAAAAGGGCTTCGATTGCTGAACGGGCCCACAGCTTCAGGCAACAAGGCAGGGTAGGGCTCCTGGCAAAGAGTAAGACCTTATTCTCATGAAAAACACGAAACATGGAAAAAGTGATAGTACTATTTTAACAACGATCACATTTTCCATGCCCCCAGAATCCCAATTTATACAGGTATATATAGAACTATCACAAACTCCATGCCTATTATAAATCAATAATTTTTTGTAATTATCACATTTTCCATGCCGGAGTTAATATCGCATTAATACAAAGGAAAGATGAATTATCACAAATCCCATGTCCAAATAAATCTCTATAATTTTACAGAAGATTCTTGTGAAGTATCACATTTTCCATGCCTGTATATGGAATATAATTGTTCTTTATTTATCACAAATTCCATTAATACATTGGAAAAGAAAAAACGACGCATAAAGCGCTTTAAATCAATTATCACAAAATCCATGTTGTTGTTGTTTTAATGTTTTAAAAGGTTTTTATTGTTTTCTGAAAGCAGAGAAGCCGTATGGCTAAGCATCTTCGGAGAATATTATCACATTTTCCATTTAAGCGATCACAAATTCCATGGATCGTATCACGCCTTCCATTTAAACTGTCACAAAATCCATGCGACAAAAGGTCTACCATCACAAATTCCATGTCTTTCTAATGTCATTAAGTCAAAAGGTGTTTTTCAAAAACTTAAAAACAATACAAATAACGACTTACATTAATTATCACAAAATCCATGCTGTTGTTGTTTTAATGTTTTAAAAGGTTTTTATTGTTTTCTGAAAGCGGAAAGACTTTATTTTGAAGGAATGCAAGAATAAACTATCACATTTTCCATTCAAACTATCACAAATTCCATTAATAGCATCGCATCTCCCATTCGTATTATCACAAAATCCATCCGGTAAAACATTTACTATCACATTTTCCATGCAACCTGATCACTATGAAATTTGTCCTATTATCACATTTTCCATGTGGCATTTTCTTAAACTATCACAAATTCCATTACGCCTATTAATGCAGGGTTTAAACTGATTCAAAAAAACCACTTAGATCTTGTATCACAACTTGACTTTCGTGTGATATTTAGTATGACTACCATAGTTTTTATAACTTAGAAAGGCGTTTCGTATGGGCAAGGTCACCTCTAAAAGCGTGATAGTTCAGTCGAATTATCTTATTGAAGCACAGTATAAACTTTCTTTGCAAGAACTCAGGCTTATTTACTATTTGATCGCTATGCTGAAGAAGGATGACGAGGATTTTAAAACCTATAAAATAAACCTCAGAGACTTTAATAAATGGCTCGGGGTTGAAAATACAGCTGTTTACACTGAAACGAAGGCCGTAACCAAAAAATTATTGGAAAGAGTTCTGATAATCCAGGATCCTGAAAAAGGGCGTGAACTGCAAATTGGTTGGGTTTCCTCAGCCGAATATATAGAAAACGCGGGGGTTTTGGAGATCGAATTCTCTCCGAAATTAAAACCGTACTTACTCCAACTCACAAAAGGATATTTGACCAAATACTTAGCCGATAATATATCACGCCTAAACAGCACCTACTCCGTTCGGATCTATCAATTACTAAAGCAATATCAAAAAATTGGTGAGCGTTATTTTAAGATTTCGGATTTAAAAGCCAAACTTGGTATAACCGACAAATACAAACAATACGGTCACTTTAAGAGCCGGGTGATCATGAAGGCCCAAAATGAGATCGTTGAGCATACAGATATTACATTTACCTTCAAGGAAAAAAAACAGGGGCGCAAAGTTGTCGGTATAATGTTTTTTATCTCTTTGAATGAACCGAAAGCCATTGAAGACATAGAAAATGATTTGGGGTTTATTCTAATTGAAGGGGAGCTTGATCTTTATGTTGAGCTTCAAGAGTATTTTCGATTAAATATGACCCAAGCCAAGAGCGTTTTACAGCAATACAAGGAGGATCCAAAAAAGATCCTTGCTAATCTTAGTTATGTTAAAAAAAGACGGAAAACAATTAAAAATATAGCCGCATACACTTTAGACGCCATAAAAAACAATTATCAGGAAGAATACGAGTTATTCGACGATCACGACAAGGAAATTTCTCTGGCCAATTTTAAATCCGACCTTCAAAGCAGGTATGAGAAAAATACAGACCAGGCAATTGCAAATTACAAAAGAGAACTTACAGATGATGAAATTCAGGCAATTGAGGATGCCATAAGGACTCAAGTCGCCAATGATCCTTCTAAGAAAAAAGGCCTCAAGGGCCATCAGAGGTTGGCAATTAAGGATTATTATAAAGAGAAATTGGGAATTCCAGATTTTGAAAAGTGGAGTGAGGATCAAATCAATAAATTTAAAAAAGAAATGGCCATCAATTAGCTTCCCCACACAGCTTTAATGAAAAGGGGTAACAAGTACCCCTTTTCATTAAAGCTGATTTAAGGATCCCCAATGGATCCTATAGTAGTATATCATCATTTATTCTATAACCAATACCAAAATTAATTGTGTCGGCCGACACCGATTAGGCAGAATTTAAACATTAATTATACCTTGAATTGGTTGTATTAACCGGTTAAATTCAAACTTAGCAGATTCACTGGGGGTGAATTTGCTGCCAAGTGAAAGACACCCTCTTGCTGTAAGGGAAGGCAAGGGGGTGTTTCATTTTTTTTCTTCTATCTGGTTTTTTAACAATGCGAGATCTATCAGTTGTTTATATTCATTCAAAGGTACCCCCCCGACAAGTCGGACACCATTGATGAAACCCGTGGGAGTAAACTTGATTTTAAATTCACTAATTTCATTGTTATCGATTCTAATAGCGTCACGAACGGTTTGACTGAGCATATCGGCTTTCAACCGATTGATATCATAGCCCCTGTTTCTAAGTTCAGCATACAGGAGGTCAATTCCTCCACCTCGTATCAGCGCACGATTTTTAAACATATAGTTGTGAACCTTCCAGGCCGCATAGGGATCCTGAAGGGCAAATGCTTCAAAAACGCGGGCCTGGTCAAAACTTAATTTATCTCCGGGGGCGTGCTTATAGTAAACTTGGAGTTTTTCAGGATACAATGCCATGAGCTCGTCAATCCGTTTTGTGATCAGGGCACATTGCGGGCACTGAAAGTTACTATATATGACGATGGTTACAGGAGCGCCTGGGAGAGACCCGGGCTTCGCTGCACGGCCGACAACATTGGGTTGGACCGGTTGATTAAGCTCTTTCACTCTTAGCGCGGCCTTTTTTTGTAATTGTTCCTCTTCAAATTTTAACTTTTGTATCTCTTGGACACCCTCAAAAAATGGTTTTGGATTAGCCTTTATGGCATCCAGGAGGAATCCGGGGTTATTCAGAAAAGCATATTTAAAAAATAATAAGGACAAGGACATAGAGAGGAAAACGGAAACCCCTATAGTTAGGGCGTTCTTGCGCAACTGATACTGAATTTTTTTCATGGTCACCTCAAAGCTAAATACAATTATATTATATATTATAACAACTAAAATGAGGTAAAAAAAGATTTTGGAAGAAATTATATAGAAGGGGAGAATTGCTATATCATAAAACGTACTTTGTCCGGGTCTCCAGTAAAACCGCGAATATCTTTTTTTACAATTAGATCCAAGGCTTTCAGAGCAGCATATTTTTCATACGCCTTGGGTTTTAAAGATACAGGGGCGGACCAGACAATCACAGACAAGTGGGCGAACCTTGGATCGCTCCAGATCCGGTTGAGCCGATCCGGGCACTGTCCTATAATATGGTTCGCGTTCTCAAATTCAAAAACGTCTTCGGGATCCAATAAAAGATCGGTCAAAATAGTGTTAAGTTTTTTGTCCAACCGGTCTAACGCCACGATGAAAGTCTTTCCAATGCTCTCAATGGTTGTGTTACCAGTGATGTTTTCACCGCGCTCAACATCTAAATCTACGCGGTGCAATTGTTTGCCTTCTTTAAGGGCTTCTTGGCGGATCCTTTTTAAAGCTGATAAAGGATTGCCATACAAACAAATGAGCCGATGGGGGGGAGGGTCTTTTTCCATGGGTATTTTGACGGTCTCAATAAAGAAATCAGTTTGTTCCTTTATTGACCGGCAAAATGTAATTAAGCGAATAAAATTTTTTGATTTATGCATCGTTTACACTTAATTTTTGTAGGTATCATTACTTGAAAAATATCATCTAAATGGATATTACGTGTTATTGTATGATATATAGTCGCAAAATTTTTGTCAATAAACCGATACGCTGAATAAAAAGGGTTGTTCATGACAGTATCCCCGCAGTTGATGACAGGTGAGCATATACAGGATATTAAGGATACCTTGGGGATCACCCTGCTTGATTTACATTGGGTGACAGGTATTAAGTCGTTTTCTTCTCCAAAAGAGAAGTGGAAGATGACCGGAGAACGGGCAAAAATTCCTATCCCGACGCCTTCTCTTACTCTTTTGATTCGTTACCTTCTAAAGCATGGCGATGAAGGTTTGCTGCCTAGGATGCCTTCGGGTGCGGAAGTCTGGGAGACGATACTTCCGTACTGTAAAGACGTGCCGGAGATTGGAGATCCCAGTTTGGCCAAATTTGGATTGCTACTTGGGGTAGGGCAGGGAGGGCCGACAGACTGGCGGCATGCCAAACGGTCGCCGCGGTTGGGTATCCAGCGGTTGCTTTATTTGTTGAATACTATTGTTAAAAAAGATGGAGCCAGGGCACTCCAGCGATACTGTGAGGTTGTCACTGAGGAAGCACGAGCTCGCGGCATAGATGGGATACCGGGGCTTTTTGAAGACGGTTCTTGGCACTCTGAAACATTTGCGGCAAAATATCAGGATCCCAATGTACCTGTTCCTGAAGGATTGATAACCAACTATAAGCTGAATAGTTTAAAAGAGACTCTGGGCCTTGTTTGGTGGGATTTTATCTGGTTGACTGGAAGAGCTTCATATTTACGAAAGTGGAAAGTTCATGGTGAGGAGCTTTTTCGGCCGAAAGTGCACCCTACGACGTGTATACTTGTGCGGTACCTGCTCAGGTATTTCGAGGACAGTTACGCTCCGGAGTTTCCCACGTACTTTGATATTATCGATACCCTGGAGCAATTACAGGTTGAGGCAAACAAACAGGGGATTGAACCACCATTTAAAAAAATAACCGGTAGACAAATCGGGCCATTGTTCGGCATTTCCGGATGGGGGCTCAACCAATATAAGAATGGCAGAAACAAGCCTTCTCCCATGGTGTCTCATTTATTTTTCATTTTAAAAAAAGTGATTGAGCGCAAGGGGCGAAAAGGGTTTGATCAATACTTCAATGTGGTTAAAGAAGAGATTTTGGCCCGAGAATTGGGAGATTATGAAAACGTTGTAAAATCCGGATGGGCATCTCGGGCTTTTAAAAAGAAATACTACTCATGATCTGTCTTAGGTAAAGGAACATTGATTGTGTACCCCTCCTTGCCGGGGAGGGGTTGCCAATATTTAGGTCCGTTTTCTCCCCTGGTATCCATATGTTCGTTGACATCCTCCCCCACCTGAAGGAAGGGGATTCCTGTTCCCGGCCTAAGCCGAGGTAAGGAGTGGTACAAAGTCGCCTGTTCCCACTGGTT
>MDTD01000924.1_pt1 | contig 21462 bp, 19 predicted proteins | sample 811221 | NCBI WGS metagenome assembly MDTD01 (sample SAMN05326646, study PRJNA326480) | marine metagenome | isolation source: seawater | place: Pacific Ocean: South West | collected 2011 | reverse complement strand
TTCCATCATTGCAATATGCTACAGCATTCCCTCTATCTTTTAATGAACTTCCAGCAGTTTGCACCCACTGAAAATTGCCACTTGAATCATATTTTACAACAAAAATATCTGTCAATCCATTGCTTGTAACCGTATCTGTTCCAAAGGCTTTTGTATCTGTATATCCACCTGTAACGTAAAGGTTTGCTTCATCGTCGATACCCATGGCATTATCTCTATGATCAACAATTCCACCAAATGTTTCAACCCATTGCCAGTCGCCATCATTTGAAAGTTTTGCAAGAAAAGCAAGCGAATCATTTCCCGCCACACTTATAATTATAGAGTCAAATTTTGCATCACGAGGCGAATTGTCATTATTAGATATAAACCCCGTCAGGTATATATTCCCTTGGTTATCCGAAACCAACTCTTGACCATGATCATCATTATACGGAAAGCCTGTTTCATCAATTCCTGCATTTTTCATCCAAATCTCATTTCCATCGGTATCTAATTTTACCACAAAAATTTGATCAGTATAACTTGTTGAATTATAAACGTTTAAAGAGCCCCATTCAAGACCTCCCCAACATGTTCCAGTAACATATACGTTGCCCGCAGGATCAACACAAAGTCCAAGCCCTCTGTCGTCAAAATAGTTCAATCCATTTCGAACCCATTGAAAATTACCACTTGAATCAATTTTTGCTACATACGCTTCCTTACTGGCAGTAAATGAGAAGCCCGTATTAAAAGGGCCAAAATTTGCTTCTTCGTTATAATAGCCAGTCATAAAAATATTTCCATTTTTATCGGTAACGGTTTTTGTTCCTTTATCAGATTTTATGCCACCAGCAGTATTTAACCATTCAAATGTCTGTGTTTTTATTCCAAACGAAAACCATGAAAAAAATAAAACTAAAAGGAACTTCATCGATTTTGATATTGCCAATATGTGAATTATATATAAATGGTGTATTAATAATACGAAAAAAAGTCCTTAATGGTTGTTTTGCTTGTAGATAATGACTTAATTATGATAATAGTAATTATAAATAATAATTAAGAGATTCAGATATAACGTATTCTTATTTTTTGTAGATTGGTTAAACTAAACAAAAATTAATTTATGAAAACAGCAATATTTTTTCTTTTTAATTTGTGTTCCATAATTTCTTTTTCTCAAAAGAATGAATATGGGATTGCATTTGCACCAGGTAATCTTGATTTAAAAATAATACAAGATGGACAAAATTTTTATTCGCCAAATATTAATGATTTCTGCGATTTTAGTGGTTCAAGATTTGATTCACCTGATGCTGATTGCAATTATTGGAAAGAAACAGAGTCAGGTAGTGAGTTTTTGGTTTGTGATTGTTATGCAGAGGAAGGAATGTTAGGAATAAGATACTTTATGTCTACAAAAGATAAGTTACTTAAGAAAATTAAGATCCTTAATGAGAATGAAGATTGTATATTAATATGGAATGCAGTAAATGAAGACGGATGGGGTGTTTATAATGAACAAAGCATCCGATTATATTAAGTGATTGATTAATGTTAAAAAGGATTACTTGCCCAAACACTAAATTCTGGAATAAATCCTCTATCATCCATTTCTAAAGAAGATACTATTGCGTGAGCAATTTCTTTCGGTGTCAATTTGTTATGAACTTCATCTCTTTCTATTCTTTCAGGATTGGCAAAAGCAGTAGTTACCTCACTTGGATTTACTTGTGTTACTCTAATATTAAAGGGCCTTAGTTCTGCTTGCCAACATTGTGATAATGATCTAAGAGCAAATTTTGAGGAAGAGTATATGCTTCCGTTTTTGTAACCTTTTAAGCTGGCGGTTGAGCCAATATTTAAAATATTTCCTTTTTCTTTTTTCTTCATGAAGGGAATAATTTCTTTAGTTAACAAAGCAAGTCCAAAAACATTTGTATTGTATACAGTTAAAAAATCTTCAATTGACAATTCATCAATGCTTTTTCTAACACCTGTCCCTGCATTATTAATTAAAACATCTATTTCTCCATCAAGAAGCGACATGCATTTTTTTGAATTTTCAGCAATTTGATCAATGTCTGCAATGTCAAAAACGAAACCTCTTGCTTTGGTTTCTTTAATAGAGGCTTCAATTCTATTATTTGATCTTCCAGTAACGAGAACATTGGCTCCTTTTTCTACTAATAGCCTTGCTGTTTCTTTGCCGATTCCGAGGGTTCCCCCAGTAATCAAAATATTTTTGTTTTTTAAATTCATATTGATGTTTATTTAGATGATAATTTATTATTCATCTTAAAGGTACTTTTTTTGTATTTTTAAGTTATGAGAATTGTTTGTTTTTTTTCATTTTTGATGCTGAGTTTTACACACAATGCTCAAACATCTTCTTTTAACATTACATATACTGGCACGAGTAATCAAGCAGAGCAAGCAATTAATAAAGCTGCAGATATATGGTCCAACATACTTATTTCTAATGTTCCCATCAAGTTGAATATAACATGGGGAGATGCATCAAATCTAGGAGTTTTAGGCATTACCATTTCAAATGGTATAAAAGATTTCCCTAATGCACCTTATTCGAATGTTTGGTATCCTTCCTGTTTGGCTGATGCATTTGCGGGCTATGACCTTCAGCCTTCAGATACTGATATGGATATTTTTTTAGATAGCTCGACTGATTGGTATTTTGGTTTGGATGGAAATTGTCCTTTTTGGCAACACGATTTGGTGAGCTGTGCCCTACATGAAATAGGTCATGGGCTTGGTTTTTATTCGGTAGCCAACATCAGCAACCAAAATGAAGGTTCATTTAGTTTGCAAATTGAACCATTTGCAATTTCATTGGCGTCATTTCCAATGCCCAATTTAAATGGAGAGCCTTTGATCTATGATTTGTTTGTTCAAAATTTTCAAGGCGAAAATTTAATTGATACAAATTTATTTCAAAATCCCTCTAACCTTTTGGCAACTGAGTTTACAAGTGACTATTTATATTTCTCAGGCATTAATTCTATGAATGCAAATAACAACGTAAGGCCCCAAATTTATGCTCCAAGTGCCTTTGCTTTTGGCTCTAGTGTTTTGCACCTTGACGAAACTGTTTTTCATTCTAGTACATCAGATGCATTGATGACTCCTTATAGTTCGTCTGGAGAGGTTAATCATCTTCCTGGAGCAATAACTGTTGGTGTTTTATTGGATATTGGATGGAATATTAATGGTGTTTCAATTGCTGAAAACACAAAAGAGCCATTTGTTTTAAATCAAAACTACCCCAATCCATTTGTCAACGAAACAACGATCTCTTTTTCCATGAATAGCCCATCCCAAATAGCTTTAGATTTATATAACCTTAGAGGAAAAAAAGTTCGTTCATTATTGAATTCAAAACAGAGTATTGGCAGTGGCAATCATAAAATAAAGTTTGAACCTAAAGATGATAAAGGAAATAAGCTTTTGCCTGGTGTTTATTTTTATATTTTAAAAAACAAAGACACATCAATTCAAAAGAAACTTATGGTTTGTGAGTAAAAGCTTAGTTTGTATAAAATTCAAAAATTGAATCTTTTGTTTTATCTAACATGTTTTCATTTTTAAATGTTTACCCAATAATAGTTTATTATTTTTTAAATTAGATTAATGAAACCAACCCTATTATTTTTATTGTTAGCATTTAATTTGTTTGCTCAAGTTGAAGGTGAAGGATCCAATGAAGTTATACCTCCACCAAGACCATTTGATGAGGAAAATGTGGTTATTGAAGAAATCATTGAATTTCCTGATGTGGAAGCTACATTTCCTTGCCATACATTTTATACTTTTGATAGTCTTGGATATGAAATAGGTAGTGATGAGTTGTGTGGTAAAAAAGGAATGATGAGGTTTATATCCGAAGAAACAATTATCCCAGATATTTGTACAGAAATGAATGCAATGGGCAGAGTTTTTGTTAAATTTTGTGTTGAAAAAGACGGTTCTTTAACCAACATAACTATAGAAAGAAATGGAACAGATTGTCCTGATTACAACAAGGCATGTAAAAATGTTTTAAGAAAAATGCCCAAATGGATACCTGGTGAGGCTCAAGGGCGTTATCAAAGAACATGGCACAGGATTCCTTTCAAATTTGCTTTTAACTAAAAGTTTAATTACTAGAATAAAAGGTTATAAATTTCCAAAATCAATACAAAAAGTTATTGTAAGGATACCTTATCTTAAAAATATCTTTGGTTTCTTGATATAATACTTCTTTTAATTCCTCTATATTTTCCTTGTTTTGAGCAGAAATAAATACACACTTATGCCCATCTAGTTTTGACATCCAAGTTTTCTTAAGGTATTCAAGTGAATTGATGTCTTCTTCATCTTCAGATAGCTCAGGGTTTTTCTGTAAGGCATCTATTTTATTAAAAATAACAATTACAGGTTTTTCTTCTTTTGAAATTTCAATTAATGTTTCATTAACTACTTTGTATTGGTCCTCAAATCCAGAATGTGAAATATCTAGAATATGAACCAAAAGATCTGCCTCTCTAACTTCATCTAGGGTTGATTTAAAAGATTCAACCAATTGATGAGGTAGTTTTCTTATAAAGCCAACAGTGTCAGAAAGTAAGAAGGGTAAGTTGTTAATGACTACTTTTCTTACCGTTGTATCAAGTGTTGCAAATAATTTGTTTTCTGCAAAAACTTTAGACTTGGAAAGCAAATTCATGAGGGTGCTTTTTCCAACATTTGTATATCCGACAAGGGCAACTCGAACCAATTGCCCTCGGTTTCCTCTTTGCACCATCATTTGCTTGTCAATTTTTTCAAGCTTTGTTTTAAGCAAAGAGATTCTTGTTTTAATAATTCGTCGATCTGTTTCAATTTGTGTTTCACCTGGTCCGCGCAATCCAATTCCTCCCTTCTGTCTTTCAAGGTGTGTCCACATTCTGGTTAGCCTTGGAAGAAGGTATTGAAGTTGAGCTAGTTCCACTTGGGTTTTTGCGTGAGAAGTTCGTGCTCTATTTGCAAAAATATCTAGAATCAAAATAGTTCGGTCAAGTATTTTGCTATTAAGTTTTCGCTCAATATTTCTTAATTGTGAAGGAGAAAGGTCATCATCAAAAATCACAAGTTTCACATGATTTTCATCAATATATTTGGCAATCTCTTGGAGCTTCCCAGAGCCAACATAAGTTTTGGGATTAGGGTAGGGCAAACTTTGTTGAAATTGCTTGATGGTTTCAGCGCCTGCTGTTGTTGCTAGAAATTCAAGTTCATCAAGATGTTCTTGTGCTGTTTCATCCGATTCGCCTGCTTCTATAATTCCAACAAGCACACATTTTTCAATTTCCATATCATGGGTTACATGTGCATTTCCCATTGTTGTTATAAAATTGAATTAAAAGTTATTGAATATAATCAAGTTATGCTTTGTTTTTTCTGGCATCAATAAAGCTCTTGATAAAAGAAATCATTGCTATTATACCAGTTATTATCATCAGAATCACTCTGAATATTGATAGACTTCTGCCGTCTGCAATTGCTGACTTTAAAGGCATAAATAAACCTAATAAGGCTATAAGCGTAACTAGCACAGCGACATGTGCGATAATTTTATTTTCTTTTTTTATACCACTACTACATGCAATTAATACAACACCAAGTATTAGAGGAATTAAAGCTGTAACTGACTGTTCAGGCTTTTCGGCAGTACCTTCAAATGTTAGGTAAGCCCATAAAGGCATTAAAATTAGTACTAAACCATTTAATATGTTTGCATTACGTGCGTTCATAACTTATTTATTTTCCTATGTTTTCTTTATTCGTGTCATTCAAACTATTTCCAACAAATGTTCCAGAGATGATTTGTTCTTGAAAATCTTTCATAGCCCCAGGTGAGTGCGGCATTAAAATAGAAGAGTTTTTAGAATTAGCTCCAATATCTTTTATCGTGTCAAAATATTGTGTCATTAAAACAAATTGCATGATTTCTTCATGAGTAACAGAGTCTAATGATTTTTTAAAATCTTCTACAGATTCTTTAAATCCTCTTACTATTTCAAGACGCTGTTGTGCTATACCCTCACCTGAAAGTCTTTTTGATTCAGCTTCTGCCTCGGCTTCTTTTATAATTTTAATTTTCTCAGCTTCTCCTTCCTCAATAGCAGCCTCTCTGTCTCTTTTCGCTGCATTGATGTGATTCATAGCTTCTTTAACTTTTGCATTTGGATCAATATCAGTTATTAAAGTCTTAATAATTATATATCCGTATGAAGCCATACTTTCAGAGATGTTTTTCTTAACAGCAAGTGCTATGTCATCTTTTTTGGCAAATACATCATCAAGCTCTAATTTTGGAACCTCAGCTCTTACATCATCAAAAACATAAGATGCAATTTGATTTTTAGGGTGATCAAGAGAATAATATGACTCTTTAATTTTATTTCTATCAATTTGAAATTGAATAGAAACCTGAAGATTAACAAAAACATTGTCTAGTGTTTTTGTTTCAACAGTAACGTCTAATTGTTGAACTCTTAAATTCATTGTAGCAGCTTTTCTGTCAATCACAGGAATTCTAAGAGTAAACCCAGCTCTAGCAACTCGATGATATTTACCAAGTCTTTCAATGATAACAGCTGTTGCTTCTCGAACGATTATAATTGCAAATAATAAGACTATTAGAAGTCCGATAATAATTGGTAATAGATTCATATGTTTTTGTTTTTATTGTATTGATAATTTTTTTTCTAATTCGTCTAGGTACAAGCGAAATCGTTTGTCAGTTTCAGATAGGTTGACTACGGTTCTGCATGCATGTAAAACCGTTGCGTGATCTTTTCCTCCACAATGCGCTCCAATATTAGCTAAAGATGATTTGGTCATTTTTTTGGAGAAGTACATAGAGATTTGTCTTGCTTGAACAACCTCACGTTTTCTTGTTTTTGACTTTAACATTTCAATAGGAAGGTCAAAATAATCACATACCACTTTTTGAATGTATTCAATTGAAACTTCTCGCGCTGTATTTTTTACGAATTTATCAACCATTTGCCTTGCAAGGTCCATTGTGATGGCTCTTTTGTTAAGAGAAGCTTGTGCTAAAAGAGTATTAAGAGCCCCTTCCATTTCTCTCATATTGGTATTGATTGAATAAGCTAAGTACTCAACAATTTCATTTGACAATTCAATTCCATTGCCATATATCTTTTTATTAAGAATGGCAATTCTAGTTTCAAGAGCAGGTGCAGATAAATCGGCAGATAGTCCCCATTTAAATCTAGATAAAAGCCTTTGTTCCATTCCTTGCATTTCAACAGGAGCTTTATCAGATGTTAAAATGATTTGCTTGCCATTTTGATGAAGGTGATTAAAGATACTGAAGAAAACATCTTGAGTTTTTTCTTTTCCTGAGAAAAATTGAACATCATCAATTATAAGGACATCAACCATTTGGTAAAAATGAATAAAATCATTTATAGATTGGTTTTTAATTGCATCGATGAATTGATGTGCGAATTTTTCAGATTGAACATACAAAACAGTCTTGCTTGAAAATTGATCTTTGATGGCAAGTCCAATAGCATTTGCAAGATGGGTTTTCCCCAACCCTACACCTCCATATATTAGAAGAGGATTAAAAGCAGTACCGCCAGGTTTGTTTGAAACGGCAAATCCAGACGCTCTTGCAAGTCGGTTGCAGTCACCTTCAACAAAGTTGTCGAAATTGTAAGCTGGATTTAAATTCGACTCTATGTTTATTTTCTTTAAACCAGGAATGATAAAAGGGTTTCTGATTTGTTTTTCAGTAACAGCTAATGGAACATTCTTAGGGTTATTTTTAATAGAGTTGGATCCAAGCGCAGGAAGCTTAACGGTATATGGAGTAGATCTTGTTAAATTATTTTCCATTACAATACTATATTCCAAAAGTCCGTCTGCTCCTAATTCTTTTTTAATTACTTTTTTAATTAGAACAATGTAATTTTCCTCAAGCCATTCATAAAAAAAATGAGAAGGAACTTGAATGGTTAAAACATTTTTATCAAGTTTAATAGGGATAATAGGGGCGAACCATGTTTTAAAAGCCTGAAGAGGAATATTGTCTTTGATAATTTCCAGACAACTTTCCCAAACACGATCATGACGACTAATACCCATTAATTTATTTGTTTTGTTGTTAATAATACACAGGATTAATTATGTTTATTAACAATAATTTTTTTTGCGACTTCTACCCCCCATTAAATCTAGAACAAATGTTCATATAAAAAAGTTAAAAAAAAAGTGTTTTTACTATTGACTTTTTAAAAAGATTTATTATGTAAATCAAACTTATTTTGTTTCATGATTAATTTTGTTCTTGATTTATGTTTTCACCTCTCTTTTTTTTACACAAAACAACCACCATTTAAAATATAAAAAAACTCGTTATTTGCAAAATGTTTTATTTTTAATCAAAAATTTATTTTAATTATATGCTTACTTTTTCTACTAGTATTCGAGTGCGTTACGGAGAGACAGATCAAATGGGTTTTTGTTATTATGGAAACTATGCTCAATTTTTAGAGGTAGGTCGTGTGGAGGCTCTCAGATCCTGTGGTTTTTCTTATAAAGAATTAGAATCTCAAGGTGTACTTCTGCCGGTTAGATCATTTTCAATTAAATATGTTTCGCCTGCAAAATATGATGATACCCTTGAAATTCAAACAAGCATAATAAAAATGGAGGGAACACGTATCGAATTTAGTTATGTTGTTAAAACAAAAGAAGGTGTTTTAATTGCTAATGCTTTAACAGAATTGGTTTTTGTTTCTGCTGATTCATTAAGACCAATTCCAATGCCAGAGAAATTCAAGAAGTTGGCTCAAAAAATAGATGGTGACAATAAATAGTTCAAATGAATAATAATCAACAACCATATAAAATTACTTTTCCACAAAAAAACAAAGTCGGTATTCTTATAAGCATTCCTCATTGCGGAGTTCAATTTCCAGAGGAAATTGAAGGGGATTATAATCAAAAAATGAAAGATCAGCCTGATGACACTGATTGGGATTTAAACATTCTTTATGATTTTGCTTCTGATTTAGGAATAACAATTATTGAAGCGGTATATTCAAGGTGGGTTATTGATTTAAATCGAACACCTCAAAACAAATCATTGTATAATGATGGAAGAATCATTACCTCGTTATGTCCAACCACTGATTTTTTTGGAAACAACATTTATATTCACCCAGAAAAAGAACCTAAAAGTGAAGAAATACAAAGGCGTTTACAAAATTACTACCTTCCCTATCATCAAAAAATAGATTCGCTTTTGGAGGAATTAAAAAAAGACTTTAAACATATCATTTTTTGGGATGCCCATTCGATTCGTAGAAATGTAAAAACCATTCAAAAAGATGATTTTCCGGATTTGATACTTGGGAACAACGATGGTAAAACATCCGATCCAAAGATTATTAAAATTGCACTTGATTCCCTAAAGGATAGTGGCCTTCAAGTTTATCACAACAAGCCATTTAAAGGGGGGTTTTTAACTCGTTCCAAAGGAAGCCCTGAAAATGGAATTCACGCATTACAACTTGAGATGTCCAAGGATCTATATATGTCTAAAAATGAATTAGATTATGATTTGGAAAAATCCAAAGAAATAAGAGAGTATCTTTTGAAAACATTTAAAAATTTAATTTCATTTATCCATGAGTGAATTTGTATTTAAAGGCCTTCTTCAAGAAAAAGGTTGGACAGAAAATGCCGTTGTCAAAACAAATGATTTTGGGGTGATTACTTCTATTGAAAGTGATTCTGAAAGAAAAGATGGGTGTGACTATGCAATTCCTGGTTTTCAAAATGCTCACTCTCATGCTTTTCAATATGCAATGGCAGGATTGACAGAACTTCATTCAACATCCAAAATTAAAAATGACTTTTGGTCTTGGCGTAAAATAATGTATGACTTAGCCTTGAATATAAAACCAGATCAAATGGAATATATAGCCACCATGTTATATAAAGAGATGCTCCGTCATGGTTATACTCATGTGGCAGAATTTCACTATTTGCATCACGATTTGAGTGGTGAAAAATACAACAACTGTTCAGAGATGGGAGAGCGAATTATTGCTGCGGCAAAAAGAACAGGTATAAAATTAACTTTGATACCTATTTTTTATCAAAATGGTGGTTTTGGTAGAAAAGCAGAAGACGATCAAAGAAGATTTATTTCAAGTTCTTTAAACGATTATAATAATCTATTTGAAGCCTCTATTTCAAGTTCCAAAAACTATGAACATGCTTCTATTGCATATGGGATTCATTCTTTGAGAGCTGTTTCAACTGAAAATATAATTAAATTAAGTGAACAAAAAGAAAAGGGTGTCCCTTTTCATATACATGTGTCTGAGCAATTAAAGGAGATAGAGGATTCTATAGCTTTTCTTGGACTAAGGCCTGTTGATTGGCTTTCAAAAAATATCTATTTAAATCAAGATTACCATTTGGTTCATGCTACCCACCTAACTCAAAACGAAATTGAAAGCATTGCAAAATCTCAAGCCAATGTTGTGCTTTGTCCTTCCACTGAGGGTAATCTTGGAGATGGGATTTTTCCATTAAATGAATTTTTAAAATATAGGGGCAGATGGTCTCTAGGCACCGATAGTCATGTCGGACTTAATCCTTTTGAAGAACTTCGTATTTTGGATTACGGACAACGATTGATTACTCATAACAGAAACACATTTGGAAATAATGTAAGTGGAGATAATGGAAACATCGCTATTTCGAGTGCTTTGGTAAATGGTAGAAAAGCAATGGGAATTGAACAAAAACAATTTTTTGAGGTAGGTAAGCCATTAGATGCACTGGTTATTTCAGATCAACATCCCCTAATTCAAACAGTAAGCTTAAAAAACTTAAGCAATACAATGGTTTATTCATCTGATCCATCAATGTATAAAGGGACCATTGTTAATGGAGATTGGAAAATAAAAGAGGGGTATCATGTAGATGACAATATACATGCAGATTTTATGCAAACCTTAAATGTTTTAAAAGTAAGATAGTTAATCAAGTCTTAATTATTTTATTCTTAAATCAAAAGCAATATAGTATCTTTGAATAAATACTTTTATTCTTTTTTCCATAAAGTAAATTATTAAAAAAATGACAAACATTCTACTCATATTGTTGATGGTTTTGGCTATCGTTAATATTGCACTTCAATTTTTTAAAAAACAAACTGTAGGCTCGGCATCATCTGAGTTTAAAGCAGTTGAAAATGCACTTATTAAATTTGATTCTGCACAAGAAAAAAATGAAAAATCAATAAAGGATGAATTTCAAAGGAATAGACAAGAAAATGCCTTAGCGTCTCAACAAAACAGAGAAGAATTATCAAAAAACATCAAGATTTTTTCTGATAAAAATGATGTAAATAATAAAGAATTAAAAGAATCTATAAGACAGAAATTTGATGATTTTAGCAAAAACCAATCTGAGCTTAATCAAAAATCAATAGAGAGTCTAAAAGAGATAAAATCAACTATAGAAAAACAACTAAAAGAAATAAGAGAAGACAATTCCAAGCAACTAAATGAGATGCGAAAAACAGTTGATGAAAAGCTTCAGACTACTCTAGAAAAAAGAATAGGAGAGTCGTTTAAGTTAGTTAACGATCGCCTCGAACAAGTTCATAAGGGCCTTGGTGAAATGCAAACTATTGCTAGTGGTGTTGGTGATCTTAAAAAAGTTCTTTCAAATGTTAAAACAAGAGGTGTTCTTGGAGAGTATCAACTTGAAAATATTCTAGAGCAACTGCTAACTCCAGATCAGTATTCTAAAAATGTAGCCACCAAAAAAGGAAGTCAAGCAAATGTTGAGTTTGCAATAAAACTTCCCGGTAAAGACAGTAATGAAGATGTTTGGCTGCCTGTTGACTCTAAATTTCCAATTGAGGATTACAACAGATTGCTCGATTCTTATGAACTAGGAATTAAGGAAGATATTGAAAAATCTCAAAAAGAGTTATTAAAAACCATACAGTCATTTGCAAAAGATATCAATGAAAAATACATTGATCCTCCACACACAACAGATTTTGCCATCATGTTTTTGCCTGTTGAGAGTCTGTATGCAGAGGTACTAAGACACCCAGGCCTTTTTGAAATTCTTCAAAGAAAATATCGTGTAACAGTTACTGGTCCAACAACACTTTCCGCATTGTTGAATAGTCTTCAAATGGGCTTTAGGACACTGGCTGTTCAAAAAAGGAGTAGTGAGGTTTGGAAGATTTTGGAAGCTGTTAAAACAGAATTTGACAAGTTCGCAGATCAACTTGAAAAAGTAGACAAGCAGCTTCATACCGCATCGAACTCATTAAACGAACTTAGGCACACAAGAACAAATGTAATGACACGTAAATTAAAAGATGTGGGTACAATTGATGCTTTTGATGCGCAGGAAGTGTTAGATTTACCAGGACCAAAAGGAATCCAAAAGTCTGAAGACGATAATTCTATTTAATATTCAATTAATTCTTTAACCACATCATTAAGCCGAGATTTTGCCATAAATTGTTTTTCAATTTGTTCAGCAAAAGGGACCGCAGTATCTAATGATGCAACTCTTTTTACAGGCGCATCTAGTTTTTCAAAACAAAATTCATTAATTAATGCTGCAATTTCAGCTCCTATTCCTCCTGTCATGCATGCCTCATGAAGAACCAAGACTTTTCCGGTTTTTTCAACACTATTATAAATGCTTTCTTTGTCGAGAGGAAGAAGAGTTTTTAAATCAATAATATCAAATGAAACATCTGTTATTTCTTCTGCTAATTCAATAGCCCAATGCACCCCCATTCCATAGGTAATAATTGAAATGTCATCACCACTTTTTACAGTTGATGCCTTTCCTATTTCAAGCGTATAATAATCATCAGGAATATTTTCTTTTACAGATCTGTAAAGAAGTTTGTGTTCAAAATATAATACGGGGTTTGGGTCTTCTATTGAGGCATTTAAAAGGCCCTTAGCATCATATGGAGAGGATGGGTATACAATTTTAAGTCCTGGTGTATGAAAAAACCACGACTCAATACTTTGTGAGTGAAAAGGGCCTGCTGCTGTCCCTCCACCAGTTGGCATTCGAACAACTACATCTGCTTTTTGTCCCCATCTCCAATGAATTTTAGCTAAATTGTTAACGATTTGGTTAAAACCACAAGTTACAAAATCAGAAAATTGCATTTCCATTACAGACTTAATTCCACTTATGGAGAGGCCAAGTGATGCCCCGACTATTGCGGATTCACAAAGTGGGGTATTTCTTACTCGATTTTTTCCAAATAAATCAACGAAGCCTTCAGTTACTTTGAACGCCCCGCCATATTCGGCAATATCCTGACCCATTATAACCATGTCTGGGTATCTTGTCATAGATTCCTTCAAACTTTCAGAAATGGCATCAATAAATCTTTTTTCAGAATTGCTTTTAGTTACAGGAGTCGTTATCGCATTTTCATGCTGACAATATACATCTTCAAGTTCATCTTTAATAGATGGTACAATGGCAGTTTCTTTATTTGCTTTGTCAAATGACTCTGTTATTTCTTTTTTAAGCTGATCATTTATTTCTTTCTCAAGATCATCAGTAAGAATTTTTTCCTTCTTTAAAAAATTAGTATAGCTCGTAACAGGGTCTTTTTCCTTCCATTCGTCTTGTAGACCTTCAGGGTAGTATTTTGTTCCAGAAGCCTCCTCATGCCCTCTCATTCTGAAGCTCATTAATTCAAGTAAAATAGGAGCTGTATTTTTTTTCTGTTCTTGTTTGGCCCTTCTTATAGCTGAAATTACCTCAAGTATATTGTTTCCATCAACTTGCTCTGCTTTCATCCCATATCCAATTCCTTTATCTACAAAATGTTTAAACCTATATTGTTCATTTGATGGCGTTGAAAGGCCCCAACAATTATTTTCAACAACAAATATTACAGGAAGGTCCCAAACTGCAGCAACATTCAACGCTTCGTGAAAGTCTCCTTCAGATGCTCCCCCATCACCCGTAAATACAAGAGTGCTTTTTCTACTTTTCTTTAATTTTTCAGCCAAAGCAATTCCATCTGCAATTCCTAGTTGAGGTCCAAGGTGTGAAATCATTCCAATTATACGGTGCTCTTGGCTTCCAAAATGAAATGATCGATCCCTTCCTTTTGTAAAGCCATTTGCTTTTCCTTGAAACTGAGAAAACAATCTTTGAAGCGGAATACTTCTAGTTGTAAATACTCCAAGATTTCTATGCATAGGTAGAATGTACTCATCATCACTCATTGCATAAGTCGAGCCTACAGAAATGCCTTCTTGTCCCCATCCCGAAAACCATTTGCTTATTTTTCCTTGTCTAAGATAAATAAGCATTTTTTCCTCAATTAACCTTGGGAGTAATAGCTTTTTATAGATTTCTAGGAGTTCGCTATCATCAAATTTAGAACGATTAAATTCCATCTTTTTTGTTTATTATTTGTAAGACACAAATATATGCGAGGGTAAAGATATAACTTCATTGGATATGAAAGAAAAAACCATCTATATAAGTTGACTTTTATCTTCTTTTTTATTGAAATAAATATATTTTACTTTTGCAGATTATATGCAATTAATAGGATCTAATAAAAATATTTTTTTTCCAAGGGTTTTAATACTTGCAATGTGTTCAGGCTGTCTTTATTCTTCTATTTGTTGGATTGCGTTACATCGTTTTTTTTGGATTGAAACAGTCCTTGTGATTTTGTCTGTTTTTTATGTCTACACACATTTAATTAATCAAAAGGAGGGGCCAGAAGACTCCTTTGTTGTGCCGATAGTTGGCCGTATTATTCAAGTTTTTTCACCTAAAACATATATTGATAGTATTATTGTTTTATCGTTGTTGGTCATGCTTTTGTTTTTTATTATAAATCCAATTTATTGGGTCTTATTATTAGTACTTATTTCTTTTTATTCAATAAATAACGAAGTATTTCAAATAAGAAAAAAAGCAATTTTAAAGCCTCTGTTTATTTCTTTATGTTGGACCCTAATTCTACTGGAGCCTATTTTTAGAATCAATTTTGAATTGATAGACTTCAAATTGACATTTATAGTGGCCATTCATTTTATTTATTTCTTTATACTTTCTGTAATTGACGACGTTAGAGACATCTCTTTTAAAGAAAAAGAAATTACAACTTTACCTGTCAAATACAATTATCAGAAGCTCCGTTTCTTTTTAACTTTTTTGTTAATTGTTTTTTACTTCTCTTGTTTTATTATAAAGCCAATTGACAATGCTTTATTTGTTAGCATTGATTTTCTCTTGTTTTTATCTCTATTCTTTTTTCTCTTTTTCGCTAAAACTCTTTCTTCTTCTTATATTTGGCTTGCGGAATTACACATTGGGCTGTTGGGACTAGAATATATATTGTTTCTTTGATTTTGAAGACTATTTAAATTCCGTATTTTAGCTTAATAGTATTGATATGCATAAATGGATTATAGATAAAAAAGAAGAAAAGGTATTATCTGGGGCATTATTGACTTGGTCAGATGATGTTTTTTTTACTGTGGATTATAATGGAAAAAAGTACAACGGAGAAATTATTAATTCAGACGTTGAAAGAGGAGTGGCATCTATTAAGCTAAATCACCGTGTCTTTGATATTTCAAGAGAACATTCTCTATCAGATTTGATAAGAAAAATGGGGCTAGATAAAGTGAAATTAAAAAAGCTTACATATGTTGATGCACCTATGCCTGGAAGGGTTTTAAAGCTATATGCAAAAAAGGGAGTTGAGGTTTCTGTTGGGGACCCTCTTTTATCATTAGAAGCCATGAAAATGGAAAATATTATTAAGGCAGAAGGGGAGGGTATTGTTGATGAAATAATTATTAAAGAAGATCAGGTTGTAGATAAAGGAGCAATTTTAATTAGATTTAAATAATTTATTACGGTCTAAACTTATAAATTGCAGTTCCTTTTTTGGGCAGATAATGAATCCAATCATTAATGTCAATTTCAATTAAAATATATTCACAAGTTCTAAGATAGATATCTGTATTTAAAGCCGCTCCTGCAAAATCAGAAATCCCAAAATTATGTCCAATAATTAAAATTTCATCTTCGGTATTTTGTTGACGAATTATAATTTTTTCTATTTCTTCACTTGATGCTAAATAAAGACAATCTAGATAATTTATTTTTTGAAAAGAGGTATAATTTTTAATTAACTCAAGCGTTTGTTTTGTTCTTTTTGCTGATGAGCAAACAACAGAAGTTCCTTTTATTTGATCCCCCAATTTCTCCCCAAATATTTTTGCTTGTTGAATCCCTTTTGCTTTTAATTCACGATCAAAATCACGACCACTTTTTGAATTTTGCTCAGTTTTGGCATGTCTTAAAAGGTGTATTTTTTTCACGGTCTAAAGTTTTTGTTTGAGTACATATTTACTCTTCTTCCATATCGATAGTTCATTTCTTTAATCACTTTTCCTTTGCTATTATAAAACTGCATTTTTCCGTGTTTCACACCTTTTGCATAATCACCTCTTTGAATTAGCCTCCCTCTTCTATCAAAAGTTTTATATACGCCATGTAATTTCCCCTTTTTATAATTACAAATCACAGTAGGTGTTCTTCCACCAGGGTAATAAGCAACCCATGTACCATGTTTAACCCCTTTTTTGTATTTACCCTCTTCGGTTAATTGAAAGTCTCTGCTAGAAAATGCTTTAAATTCACCATGCTTGACGCTAATTTTTTGGGTTCGACCTTTTAAAACAACATCATTTGCCTTAGATTTTTTTCTTATAACTTTCAAGTTTTTAACTTCTTTTAATTGACCACCTTTATACCATTCCTCCCATTTTTTTACTTTCAATCCTTTTTTGTAACTGCCAAGAAGTTTTAAATTTCCTTTTGGATAAAGAGAAGTCCATCTGCCATTAAGCCTTCCATTTTTAAAAACACTTGAATTTTTTAATTTCCCATTTTGCCAGTAATTATGCCAAACACCATTTTCTTTATCATTTTCATAATATCCTTGCATTAATAATTTTCCACTTTCATACCAAGTCTTCCAAAGACCAGTTTTTAGATTTTCCTTATAATGACAGATTTTAAATTTCTTTCCATTTCTATAAAAGTACTTCCATTTTCCACTTTTTTTACCATTTGAATAGTTTGCTATGTATGATAACTCTCCTGAAGTGAACCAATACTTCCATGTACCATGCATCTTACCTTTTGAAAATGAACCCTCCATATCTTTTTGTCCATTGTTTTTGTTCCAGATCCAAAAACCGTGTTTTTCACCATTTATGTATTCTCCAGAAACCTTAGCATTGCCATTTTCTAGTAGTTCAAAATATTTGCCATTTAATGTATCATTTTTGTAATGACTTATTTTTTTTTGTTCACCAGAATAGAAGTAATTGGTCCATATGCTGTCTTTCATGCCATTGGTATAATAGCCAATAACCAATATTTTTCCTCTAGCGGTATATTCACGGTAAATCCCATTGTATAACCCTTTTTTAACACTAAACTTCTTTTTTATTTTGCCACTTTTGAAAAACTCAACGACATTTCCATTACCATTTTTAACTATTTGTGTATGTTCATTATCATTAAGCCACATGCTTTTGATTAAGCACTTATTTGGGGTGTAAATTTCAATAGCTTGTTTTTTCCCATTTGGAAAATAGTATCTCCATATGCCTACTTTTTGACCAAGAAAATAATTTCCTTTAATCATGAGTTTTCCATTTTTCCCCCAGTGTTTGTATACGCTGTCTAAAACTCCCATTAAATAATGAGACTCTTCATTTATACTGTCATTTTCGTAGTAAACCATTGATTGGCCATGAAGAGAATCAAGAAAGTAGGTTCTTTTTTCTTTAAGATTTCCTTCTTTGTTATAATAATACCACTTTCCGTGTTTTTTAGTTGTTGAGTTTAGTTTGTTTTTGTAAAAGGAACCGACAGAATAAAGATGTTTTTTTTGTTGATCCCAATATATTTTTTTTCTTATGCTAAGATTTTCTTTGAGAACTTTTTGACTAAAGGAAAATGAAAATAAGAAAGAAATGAAAATGAAAGAAAGGAGTTTATTCATGTCACGATGCAATTAAAATAATTTAAATAACAAGTAAAGCCCAAATACAATAAAAACAATCCCGATTAATTTATTTAAACTCTTCAATAGTGATTTTGTTACAAGAGGACGAAGGTATTTAGCGCCAATGATTTTAAGTAAATCTATAGAGAAAAAAGTAACTAAAATTAAAGTTATAAAAACGACGAGAGTTACACCACTACTTTCAAGCCCTTTATATGATTGGCTTGTTGCAAGTGTCATTATACTAAACCAATAAAAAATAACCAATGGATTGGCCAGGTTCAAAACAAATCCTTTAACAAATAAACCAATATATTCTTTTCTATCTGGAACCGATTTTTCATTTTTTTCATCACTAATGGGTTTTACTTTTTTAAGCATAGAGTATATCCCATAGGCTATAAAAACTCCTCCCCCTAATATGTGCATGATATCAGAACTTGTGCCCGATCCATATTTAACACTAGAAACTTCAGCATAAAAAACATAAGCAATTAGAATATATAAGAGGTCGCTTATTAAAACTCCTATGTCTAAAGCGATAGCAGCTTTGATTCCTTTAGTTAGACTTGTTTCTAAAAGAACAAAAAACAATGGCCCAATCATCAAGCTTAAAATAAACCCTGTAACAATAGCGGTAAGAATAAATTCAATAAATTCCATATTAATTGTACAAATATAATGACACCTTTGATAAAAAGAGTTTTAATTCTTTTTGAACAATGTTTATAAAAAAATATGACATTAATAGTTTAACAAGATGAATAAAAAATTAATTATATTATTTTTGCCCAACAATTATAGATTATTAGTTCATGAAAACGCACGCAGCAAACGATAAATTAACCAGTTTAATTAAATTCGTAGAAGAGAATGGGATTGACGTAAAGAGTATTATAAAAAGTTTAAAGGAGTTACGTGAGGCCGCTCTTGTAGAACAAGATCCGCTTGTTACAAAAGTTTTGAGGCTATCATACGAATATTTAGAGGAGAACAATTCTTTTGATGTTGAGGCTCAGTATGAAGAAGATGAGGAAGGAAATGAATACCCGGTTGAAATGGAGTCAAAAGAGAACTTATTATATCTATTAAATTTACTAGTTAAAGCAGATCATAAAATTAATAGAGAAGAAATTAAGGATTATCGTACAGCATTAAAGGCTGACTTGTATTAATCTTCAATATAATTACTTCTTTTTCAGTGTTATTTTAATCAAACAATTCAATCTTTTTAGTGTTAATGTTATGCAATGAGATTGTTATTTGGCTTAATTTTTTTTACTTATATTTACTAAGCAGACAATCTTGTGGTCATATCATAAATTAAGTTGAGATAAATAGACGTGGAAAATCCTCAGACAATAGATTTAAAAAAAGGACTCAAAACTCATTTTGGATTTGATAGTTTTAGAGGAGAACAAGAAAAAGTCATCCAAAATGTAATAAAGAAAAAAAACACCTTTGTAATTATGCCTACTGGTGGTGGTAAATCCCTTTGTTATCAACTGCCTGCGCTTTTATTAGATGGTACGGCAATTATTGTTTCTCCACTCATTGCATTAATGAAAAATCAAGTTGATGCAATTAGAAATATCAATGATGATGAGTCAGTCGCTCATTTTTTAAACTCGTCTCTTTCAAAAACTGAAATTTCTAAGGTTAAAAGTGATGTCAAATCAGGCAAAACGAAAATGTTATATGTTGCTCCAGAATCATTAACTAAAGTTTCTAATATTGATTTTTTAGTTGAGGTTAAGATTTCTTTTTTTGCAATAGATGAGGCTCATTGTATTTCTGAATGGGGCCATGATTTTCGTCCTGAATACAGAAGGTTGAGGCAGATTTTTGAACAAATATCTAAAGTTCCTATTATTGCTTTAACTGCTACAGCTACACCAAAGGTTCAGTATGATATTCAAAAAAATCTAAGTATGTTAGATGCTGTTGTTTTTAAATCATCATTTAATAGGGATAATTTACATTATGAAATAAGACCTAAAAGAGATGTTCAAAAACAAATAGTTCAATACATAAAAAAGAACCTAGGTAAAAGTGGAATTGTTTATTGTTTAAGTCGAAAAAAGGTTGAGGAATTTGCTCAATTACTTCAAGTTAACGGTATTAATGCGCTTCCATATCATGCCGGTTTAGATTCTGGTACTAGAGCAAGGCATCAAGATATGTTTTTGATGGAGGAAATAGATGTAATTGTAGCCACAATAGCATTTGGGATGGGAATAGACAAGCCAGATGTGCGTTTTGTTATTCACCATGACATTCCTAAATCTATTGAAAGTTATTATCAAGAGACCGGAAGGGCAGGAAGAGATGGAGGAGAAGGAAATTGTTTGGCTTTCTACAGCTATAAAGATATCGAAAAACTAGAAAATTTTCTTCAAGGAAAAGCAGTTGCTGAGCAAGAGATAGGTAAGCAACTACTATCTGACATGGTTTCTTATGCCGAAACATCTGTATGTAGAAGAAAGTATATACTTCATTATTTTGGAGAAAATTACGAAGACTCAAATTGCAATTCTAAATGTGATAATTGCGAGTCGCCTAAAGACCGAATGGACGGTAAGCAATATGTTGAGAAACTTTTAAATGTTATTAGTGATTTAAATGAAATGCATAAGGCAAAGCATTATTGTTCTTTTTTGTGTGGTAAATCGACCACAGATGTTAAGCAATTCAACCATCAAAACCTAGCGACATTTGGCTCTGGAAAAAATGATGGTGATGAGTTTTTCTGGAATGCGGTTATTCGTCAATCATGTTTGGCAGGGCTGTTACATAAGGATATTGAGACTTATGGATTGTTGAAAATAACAGAGTCAGGTAAAAACTACATTAAGTCGCCGGAACCATTTTCTTTAATTAAAGAAAGAGATTATACTAGTGAAGAAGAGGCGGGAGACTCTGTAATTAAAATAAGTGGAGGAGGAGCTGCTTTTGATGATGTTTTGTATAAAATGTTAATTGATCTAAGGAAAGAGATTTCTAAAAAAAGAAACATACCTCCATTCGTTATTTTTCAAGAGCCATCTTTGAAAGATATGTGTTTTCAATATCCGATTTCTATTGAAGAATTAACTAATATACAAGGTGTTGGGACAGGAAAAGCATCCCGTTATGGAAATCCATTTGTTGATTTAATTGCGAATTATGTTTCAGAAAATAATATTGAACGGCCTCAAGATATTACCGTCAAATCTTTGGTGAACAAATCTGGGATGAAAGTTAAGTTGATTCAAAATATTGACAACAAATTACCCCTTGAGGATATTGGTAAATCCCAAGGGAAAAGCTTTGAGGAAGTAATT
>MDTD01026066.1_pt1 | contig 21467 bp, 16 predicted proteins | sample 811221 | NCBI WGS metagenome assembly MDTD01 (sample SAMN05326646, study PRJNA326480) | marine metagenome | isolation source: seawater | place: Pacific Ocean: South West | collected 2011 | reverse complement strand
TCACGAGGTGGATAAGGCCTCACGCGCAAGACACGGAATGGATTTATGGCGTAGAGTCAGTACACCATGATGCTTCTTTTTTCCAAAAGAACCAATAATTCGAAGCCCTTGGGTCACGACAGGATGCCCGGCGCGTTCTTTTTAAAAAAAGAGACGACACGCATGAGTTTTTATTGAGAGAAAAACCTCTCTCACCCTTTAAAAATGCACTTTTGGCAAGATCTCGATATTTATTTTAGATTGACTTAAATGTGTCTTAGGGTGTACCAAAGTGCACTGACTGATTTGCAGTGCTCGCGGTGGGACTACCAGCTAATAGCTTCGAAGGAGTATTCGACTTCAAACTCGATGCGAAGGGTCGTGTCTCGGTGCCTGCCGAATGGCGTCCAGGAAAAGGGGAAGCGTTGCCACTACGCCTTCTGAAGTGGCGGACTCTCGAAGTGCCCGTTCTAAAAGCGCTCACCGGGCAGGCGTTTACATCGATGATCCAATCCATCGACGACTCGGATCTTTCAGCGGGAATCAAGAGTCAGCGCAAAGGACTGCTCTACTCCCGTAACACTCAGGTGACCATTAACGATCAGGGTAAAGTTCTCATCCCTAGAAAGCTTGTCGAGGAGCATGGCTTGGAGCCAGGAGGATCGGTTCACCTTTTCGGGCGGGGAACCAACTTCGACATAGTGAGTCCGCGCGATCACGAAACTATGCTGAAAGCAGAGGAGACTCTTCTGGATGATCTCTACGCGTCCGTTGACTTTTCCTGAATACTTTACATCGAACACCCAATAGACTGACAAACTGCTGATGCCCCTGCCTTCTCCAACCCCGGTTCCGTCAATGACATGGTGCCTGCCGGGCTGCCCAACAAATCTGTTGGCGGTGCCGGGGTTGGAGACACCCCCTCTTGCAATGGGAGGAGATGATCGCATGGGCGGAGACCGGGTGTTCTCTTTCGAGCACGTTCCGGTAATGCCGGAAGAGGTGATTCATTATCTCGAGCCGAGACCTGGGAAGACTATATTGGATTCAACCCTTGGTGGAGCTGGTCATGCTGCAAAGATTCTGCAGGCGGGAGCCGCGCTGATTGGGCTGGATCAAGATCCAAACGCGCTGAGCCATGCAGAGGAAAGGCTCAAGGAATATGGAAATGCCGTGGTCTTGAAGCAGATTAATTTTGCCCAGATGCTTAATGTGGGGAGTGAGATCTGTCCCGAGGGCGTTGACGGAATTCTAATGGATCTCGGGGTCTCATCCCATCAATTGGATTGCGCGGACAGGGGGTTTTCCCTTCGCCACCAGGGGCCTCTGGATATGCGCATGAATCCAGCGGAGGGAGTGGATGCCGCTGAGGTGATTAACGAGTGGGATGAAGCTGATCTTGCCCGGATTTTCTGGGAACTGGGAGAAGAGCGAAAATCCAGAGCAGTTGCGGGAGCCATTGTGCGCCGTCGGGGGGTCAAGCCGTTCAGGGATACACTCGATCTCGCTGATTACGTGTCCCAAATTGTAGGCCGGAGAGGCCGTATTCATCCAGCGACTCGAGTATTTCAAGCGCTACGAATGACAGTAAATCGGGAAATGGAGAGCCTTGAAGCGGCGCTTGAGTCCGCTCCTGCTCTTTTGAAGCCTGGAGGGCGCATCGCGGTGATTACCTTCCACAGTCTTGAAGACCGGATGGTTAAGAGATTTTTCAAATCGCGGAGTCAGCCCGAGATCGATCGGCCCGAATGGCCTGCGGCGAGGAGTAACCCCGATTTCTGTATGAGTCGAGTCACGCGGAGGCCGGCAATTCCTCGGTCCGAAGAAGTAAGAACAAATCCACGCGCCCGTAGTGCGAAGTTGCGAGTTGCTGAAAAGAGAAAGGTCGTTGTTTCGTGAACAGAAGGCGTGCTACCGGAGAAAATCTTGGAATGGGAGCTGTGGTGCTGCTGATCCTGACAGCTCTGGTCATCGCGGGCGCCGGGGTGTTCCACGCCTTCACCAAGAATCAGCAGATCAATGTCGCACGGGTATTACAGCGAATTGAGAATCGAGTATCCCAGCACCGTCTGGATATTACTAATCTCGAGGTCAGACTGGAAGAGCAGCTCAACCCTATTCTGCTTAATGACCGCCTGATCCAAATGTCCTCAGACCTTCGGAGTATTCCTCTGGAGGCTGTGGAAAGTATACCCTTGGAGTCTGCTTATGGAGCGACGAGAGCTCCCATGCCGCAACAGTCGCCTACGCGGCGCCTCGGTGCCACCCCGTCGTTGGTGGAACTTGATAGCCTGTGAAATCACCCGTTCATTACCGTGGTCTTCTGATTTGCCTGATAATCGTGTCTGGCTTCAGTGGGCTGTCTGCGCGGCTTATTTATTTGCAGTGGATTGATCGTGATACTTCTGCACCCAAGGCGGCTCGGAATAGAATAGCGAAGACCGTTATCCCGGGAAAGTTTGGGTATATCGTTGACCGCAATGGAAGAATCATGGCGAGGAATCTTCCGGTTACGAAGATTACCGCTGACAAGATACATCTGCGTGATCCTGGCGTGGCGGCTCGCGGTGTGGCTTTTGCCGAGCTCGTTGATCGGAAGGAGTGGGTCGAGGCTACCGCTGAGGAGCGTCGACGTCTACTCAAGAGGAGAGCCCATCGAGTGCGTGAGGAGTTGCCAGAGGGTATGCTCCTGGATCGCTATGTAGATCACTTCATTCCGATTACAGCCCGCGCCATCGGAGTTACTCCACAAGAGTTAGAAAAGAAGCTCGGGGCGAAGTTGGAGTATGTCACTATCGCGAAGAATCTCCGCGAGGATGAAGCGGATGAAGTTGAGGAAACACTGAGAGATAATTACATCCATGGGTTCCGGTTCGAGAAGGCAGTCAAAAGGTGGTATAGCGATGGTAATATGGCCACCCATACCATCGGCTATGTGAACCATGAAGGGGTAGGACAATCAGGACTCGAGCGAGAGCTTGGGGCTCATCTTAAAGGGCAAGATGGGTATCAGATTACCAGAAAAGATCAGTCAGGTCTTGTGCTTCTGCCTGGGGGAGGTGTTCTGAAGCCCCCGCGTTCAGGATTTGATGCGAAGCTTGCGCTGGATGTGAATATTCAGGGTTTTGTTGAGGAGGAACTGAACCGGGGCCTTGATGAATTTGACTCCAAGTGTGGAGCGGTTGTGATGATAGAGCCGGCAACAGGGGATGTCCTAGCGATTGCAAGTCGGCCTCATTTCAATCTGAACCTGCGGAATAATATGAGTGAAGCGGCCATGCACTATGCAGTGCAGGGCGTTTATGAGCCAGGATCCACTCTCAAGTTGATTTCGGCCGCGGCGGCCCTCGACCTTGGGATCATGAGCCCGCAGACACCGATGTTCTGTCACAATGGGTATATGCGGATACCGGGTGGCTATGTGAAGGACTACAAGGCTTTTCAGAACATCACGCTGGAAGAGGTTCTCGCAAAATCGAGTAACATCGGTGCTTACAAGGTTGGAATGCGAGTAGGGACATCTCGTTACATGGACTATCTGCGCCGTTTTGGATTTACCAAGCCAACTGGGATTCTCCTGCCAGGGGAGGAGCGTGGGTGGACGTCAGACCCGGAGAATGGAATTAATTTCTCGAGGATCACCTATGGTTATGGAGTGGTTGTTACCCCCCTGCAGGTTGCTTGCGCGTATGCGACGATTGCCAATGAAGGGGTGAGAATGAGGCCACGCCTTGTCAAGGCCCTGCTCGCCAATGATGGAACGGTAGTCAGAACATTCCCTCCGGAGAAAGTGGAGAGGGTTGTTTCCGCATCAACAGCTCGAAAGATGCGTAAGGCTTTGGAAACAGTAGTGAATCCTCTGGGAAAGGGTAATACTGGTAAGCTAGCTTCCGTATCGGGGCATCTTGTATGCGGTAAGACGGGAACAGCTCGTATTTACAAGAACGGAGCATATCTCCCTGACCGGTATGCCGTGTCTTTTGCCGGATTTATGCCGAGGGATGACCCGGCATTTGCGTGTGTTGTTGTTATTCATGATCCTCGTTCGGATAAGGTCAAAATCGGAGGAGGTTCGGTAGCTGCTCCCGTGTTTCAGCGTATCGCAGCCCGCACCGCAGCGTATCTGAATATCGCCCCTACCGAAGCAGTAGAGGAAACCCTCGCCTCAACTAGAAACTAATTGGCTATGATCCTGCGAGAATTGATATCTGTCCTACCCCGGGCGTCTGTCGTTGGTTCGTTGGACCTTGAGATATCCGGACTCCAGGATGATAGCAGAAAAGTGCAGCCGGGAGATCTCTTTATAGCGGTAAAAGGAATCACCTCGGATGGCCATGATTTTGTCGATGCAGCTATCGAGCGCGGTGCCGCTGGAGTGGTGGTTGAACGTGCAGTCCGGGATGGTTTGCCGGAGGGAGTTAGTTCAGTGCTCGTCCCGGATTCGCGCCGCGCCCTCAGTGTCTTGTCAAGTGACTGGAATGGCAACCCCTCTGCGGACCTGCGAGTTGTCGGGGTTACAGGAACGAATGGTAAAACGACTACCGCTTTTCTGGTGCATTGGATCATGAAGCATACGATGCTTCGGGCAGGCCTCATAGGGACTGTGGTTTCTGATGATGGGCTGACGCAGGAGCAAGCTGACTTTACAACCCCGGGAGCGTTGAGCCTTCATAGCCTTCTTGCGCGGATTCGTAACAATGGATGCCCGGGAGTTGCTCTTGAAGTTTCTTCACAAGGTCTTGACCAGAGACGGGCGGATGCAATTGCATTCGATGTTGCGGTCTTTACAAATTTGACTCAGGACCACCTCGATTATCACGGGTCGATGGAAAAATATTTTGGTTCAAAACGGCGTCTTTTTGAGGGTGCAGCGCAAACCGCAACAGGGAAGAAGCCAGTGGCGGTCATCAATGGCGACGATCCTTACGGGGAGGCTCTTATAAAAGAATTCAGAGAGAGGATGATCGTGCTATCCTATGGTTTTGCACTTGAGGCCGATTTCCGCGCGGGGAATGTCAAGCAGACTGCTCAGGAGACGCAGTTTCAGTTGTTTGCAAAAGGCAAATCTTACCTTGTGAGACTTCCTCTCATCGGGCGTTTCAATGTTTATAATGCGCTCGGAGCACTTGCTTCCGCGGCAGCCTTGAAAATTCCCCTTCGGGAGGGAATCGCGGCTCTGGCCGACGCACCACAGGTTCCGGGGAGAATGGAATGTGTCGGATCAATGGATGGCGCTACAGTTTTTGTGGATTATGCTCACACACCAGATGCGCTTGAGAACGTCTGCCGAACCTTACGCGGCCTTGACCCGAGGAGATTAATCACGGTGTTCGGATGTGGGGGGGATCGCGACAGGGAAAAACGGCCCTTGATGGGTGCGGTGGCATCGCGTCATAGCGACTACTGTGTTGTGACATCCGATAATCCTCGATCGGAAGAACCAGAGAGAATTATAGGCAATATCGAAGAGGGAATGTCCGGTGCTATCTACGAGCGGATCGTGGATCGAGGTGAAGCGATTCGTGCCGCCGTGCAGGAAGCGCGAGGCGGAGATATCGTATTGATCGCAGGAAAGGGGCATGAGGATTATCAGGACTTTGATGGTGGTCGGGTGTTCTTTGATGACCGGAAAGAGGCGCGTGCCGCAATGGATGCGCGTCGTAAGGCGAGAGGAGAGGAACGTGTATGAATAGCTATTCTGTCAGAACGCTGGTTGAGGCGATGGGAGGCGACCTGATCGCGGGACGAGACGATCTCATGGTTGAGTCAGGAGTCTCAACTGATACTCGCACCCTTGCGAGCGGAGCTCTTTATTTTGCGCTCCGCGGTGATAATTTTGACGGGCATCAATTTCTCGAGGAAGCGGTAAGCAAAGGAGCTGCAGGATTAATTGTGAGTAGCAGTGGTCCGAATCTTCCTGAAGCTGGAGAGGTTCCGTTGATAAAGGTCAAGGATACTCTTATCGCCCTGCAGAAACTGGCTAAGTGGTATCGTAAACAGTTGGACGTTATCGTCATTGGAATTACCGGGTCTAACGGTAAGACTAGTACAAAAGATTTTTGTGCCTCGGTTCTTGGTCAGCGCTACGCCGTTCATGCTACGAGAGGAAATTTGAATAACCATATCGGCTTGCCGTTGACTCTGCTCGAGGCTGATGATGACGATGAAGTTCTTGTTCTCGAGATGGGGATGAACCATCCAGGGGAGATTGCTCCATTGTGTGAAATCGCGCAGCCTCAGATTGGAATAATCACGAATATCGGGCATGCGCATATCGAGTTCATGGGGAGCAGGGAAGCTATCGCGGAGGAGAAGGGAGCCTTGGGGAGGGCCCTGCCGGAAGTGGGAACCCTGTTAATTACCGTGGGATGCGATTTCGCCGAATATTTCGTCTCCCGGACTCCAGCCAGGGTGGTAGCGGTAGGGAATGGTCGGGGAGTGATCCGGGCCGAATCGTTAAGCAGCAGTGAAGGGGAGTCATCCTTCGATCTTGTGATCGATGAGGAGAGTAGCTCCGCAGTACGACTGAAAGTCGCGGGAAGACATATGGTAAACAACGCTTTGCTGGCGTCCGGGGCTGGCTGGGCCCTCGGCCTGTCAGCAGCCGAGATTTCTCAGGGTTTATGTGATGCACGCCTGACGGAAGGAAGACTTCGGCACTTCGAGAGAGATGGAATATCGATCTTTGATGATACGTATAATGCAAACCCTGACTCTGTAAGAGCAGCTATCGGGGTAGTAGCCGATCTTCCGGTGATAAACGGCAGCCGCCGAACGGTGGTTCTGGGAATGATGGGAGAATTGGGTCGTTTTTCTGAAGATATGCATCTCCAGATCGGGGAGCATGCGGCGAGGAATCACTTGCAAGTCATAAGTGTGGGAGCCGAGGCGGGCCGGATCGCAGAGGGAGCGAAGCGGGCAGGTGGATCCGTGGTGGAGCATTTCGATAGGTATGAGGATGCTGCACGGTGGTTGAAAGAAACCCTGCAGGCTGGCGATACGGTGCTCTTCAAGGGGAGTCGGAAGGCCGCTGTCGAACGCGTGATGAACGCAGTCTTTCCCCAAACGACGAACTAATGCTCTACTGGATTTACGAACAATGGGAGCAAGCCCGCATCTCCGGTGCGGACTGGGCAGATGCCTTCAGCTTTCTGAACATCCTTCAGTATATCACAGTAAGGGCGGGATTAGCCACCGTGCTGTCTTTCCTTCTGATCTTTTTCTTCGGTCCGTCGGTGATCCGAAAGCTAATTTCACTCAAGGTGGGACAACCCATTCGAAGTGCAGAGGAGGTTCACAAATTGGCAGAGTTGCACGGAGACAAGGCGGGAACGCCCACGATGGGAGGAATTCTAATCATCGGGGCGGTAGTGATTTCCGTAATTCTCTGCGGACGAGCCTTCAACCCGTTTGTGGCAGTTACCTGTTGCGTCATGCTTGCCCTTGGGTTGCTGGGTTTCATTGATGATTACAACAAGGTAGTTCGAAAAAATTCAGAGGGCATAAGTCCGCGCCAGAAGCTATTCTGGCAGCTTCTGATCGGGCTTCTGGCGGCTTGCTTTCTCCTGTTCAAGTCTGAGGTGTCCGGCATTGGGCTGACCGACAGTCAGGCTCTTGAGCAAAGACAGGGATTCTTGCTTGAGGTTGCTGATGGAAATAGTCCCGAAGCAGGCGTTGACGCTGGAGGAGCTGAATTGGCGCCTTACCGGTTCAGCGAAGTTGGCTTTCCGCTCGTTAGAAATCCATTGATCAACCTGTCATGGTTCGCGATTCCATTTTTCATGCTCATCATAACCGGCTGTTCTAACGCGGTGAATCTTACAGATGGTCTTGATGGTCTCGCGACTGGGTGCGCGGTGATGGTTTCTTTAGCTTATGCGGTGGTGGCTTACCTCGCGGGTCGTATCGTCGGTCTGGAATATTTGCATATTCCATTTCATCCGCTTCTTGGAGAGCTCAGTATTGTTTTAATGGCACTGGCGGGTTCCGGGATGGGCTTTCTCTGGTGGAATTGTCATCCGGCCAAGGTGTTCATGGGTGATACTGGCTCACTGGCGATTGGTGGTGCTCTGGGGACAGCAGCGATCTGCACCAAACAGGAGTTGTTACTCGTGGTGATTGGAGGGGTATTCGTTGCTGAGGCTCTCTCGGTGATCCTTCAAGTGGGGAGTTTCAAGCTCCGGGGTAAACGGATCTTCGCAATGGCCCCGATTCATCATCACTTTGAATTGCGGGGATGGCATGAGAGTCAGGTGATCATTCGCTTCTGGATCGTATCGATCTTGCTGGCGATGGCTGGACTGGGGCTTCTTAAAGTTCTCTGAAGAATGAATCTCACAGGAAAAAGAGTTGCAGTTTTGGGAGCAGGTCGAAGTGGGCGAGCTGCCGCTGATCTCGCCCTGCGGCACGGGGGAGAGGTCGCAGTATATGATGCTGGCAGGGAGGAGGTTTTCGATGGATTGCGGGATGAAATTCGGTGCTGCCCACGCGCTACCGAGGAGACAGGAAAAGCCTGCGCCGCTGATGTTGTGGTTATCAGTCCGGGAATTGAAACAACCGGCGGATTCGCCAGTTCCTTTGCCCGGGGTGCCGGAGAGTTCATCGGGGAAACTGAATTTGCTTCTCGTTATTTTGATGGACTGGTCATCGGAATTACGGGAACTAATGGAAAAACTACTACGACCGAGCTGGTTCAGAGAATGGTGGAAGCGGGGGGGAAGAGCTGTGAGGCTTGCGGTAATTACGGACGCCCGCTATCAGACGTTGTTATAGATGACCATCCTCCGGCTGCTGTCTCTCTTGAATTGTCATCTTTTCAACTGGAGACCATCAGCACATTCAGGCCTGACGTTGCGGTCTGGTTGAATTTTTCTCCAGACCACATGGATCGTTATCGAAGTGTGGATGAATACCGTGGTGCCAAACTGCGGATCTTCAAGAATCAACGAGAAGATGATGCTGCGGTCGTTCGCTTTGGAGAAGAAGTTGGCAAGATCAGCGCATCCCGGATCAGTTTTTCAGCGACGCAATCGGATGCTGATTATGCTCTCCGTGGGTCTGAAATTCTCTGTCAGGGAGCTAAAGTCCTTGATCTCGAGGAAACGCCATTACGCGGTCTCCACAATGCTGAAAATGTCATGGCGGCCCTCGCTGCGGTAGAGGCGGCCAAGGTCATGCCTAAAGAGGCGGTAGCAGTGTTCGGGGAATATTCGCCTCCGCTTCATCGTTGTGAACTGGTAAGAACTCTTGATGGGGTTGAATACATCAACGATTCAAAGGCGACTAATCTTCATGCTCTCGAGGCTGCACTCCGGTCTCAGTCTCGACCCACGGTTCTGATTGCCGGAGGAAAGGAGAAAGGACTGGATTACACACCCCTTCTTCCCGTTCTGAAGGGCAGGGTCAGCCAAATTGTGGTATTTGGTGAGATTCGGAGGAGCTTGGTAGATGTCTTTTCCCCGGTAGCACGAACTGTGAGCGCGGAGTCACTACAAGATGCGGTTCAGATTGCACGAGAGGCCTCTGCCACTGGTGGAACGGTCCTCTTCTCTCCAGGGACTTCCTCCTTTGACATGTTTTCAGGCTACGAACAGCGAGGTGATGCTTACCGTAAAATAGTCCATGCCCTGAAGTAAGGGCGCATTTCATCTGACAACAAACACCCATATGAAAAAGAAATCGTTACAGAAAAAAAGAATCGCCGCTGGAGAGGGAGCACTCTTCGTTTTGCACTCGAAGGTTTCCCGCCGAAAAAGACAAAGGGTCGCGGCCAGCGCAGACCTGGCTTCGGAGGTTCCCAATCTCGGTGTCGCAAGAGCACTCTTCGTCATTCTTATTCTTCATGTTGCGGCCATTGCGGCGATTTTTATCCATAACCGGGTCACGGCTGATGACGTGGTAACAGTTCCCGGGGTGCCTGAGGAGGAAGCAGGATCAATCAGTGCGCCGGTTGCCAGTCCACGGCCGGCAGCAAAGAGTGGTGAGACATTCTACTTTGTTTCGACAGGGGATACTTATGATCGGATTGCCCGAATTAAGGGCGTGGATGTGCAAGAATTGAGAGATTTGAATGGGAGTAAGGGGCTCGACCCTGGAGCCATTCTTCGAATTCCGGTTAGCGGGAGTGGCGATACTGAACCCCTTCCAGCTGTTGATTCTGATTCCGGCGTATCTTCGTCCGCGAGAACCGTGACCTCCTCTAGCGGGAATGGCGCATTGGGAGAATCGGATGCCAAGGAGGAAAGTGGGACAACTACCCTGCCGGTTCGACAGGATGTGGCCGTAGTTTCCGATCCGGAATTTTCCGTGCCCCGTGCGATCCCTGTGCCTGAGGATAATGCTCCTTTTAGAACCTATGCTGTGAAAAGTGGGGATACCGCGTGGAAGATCGCCAAGCTCTTCAAAGTCCCGGTTCAGACCCTTCTCGAGGCCAACAAAATCGAAGATGCAAGGAAGCTCCAGGTAAATATGAAGCTGAGGATTCCAATTCGTTAGCAATAGAATTCCCAAAGTTTATTTGATGGGTCGTCGCGCTGCCATAATCCTCTGCAGTTCCGTAGTCACCCTTGTGGCTCTCGGACTGGTGATGCTGGCGAGTACAAGCGCATGGGTTCATGGAGTCGATGATGACCCTTACCTCCTCGTTAAGCGACAGAGTGCTTTTGCGGGAGTTGGTCTGGTGATGGCTCTGCTGGCTGGATGCCTTGATTACAAAATTCTGCGGAAGATATGGATGCCATTGCTTGTCGTGGGATGCGCATTGCTGGCCCTTTGCTATATTCCGGGTGTACAAGTCGTAGTAAAGGGCGAAGCTCGTTGGATCTGGGCGCCGGTGATCGGGCGCTTTCAACCTTCTGAAGTTGCCAAAATTCTTGTAATAGTAGCCCTAGCCGCATGGTTCGCCCAGTATCGGGCAGAGGCCAAATCGTTGGTTAAAGGATTTCTCGTGCCGGGGCTCGTGCTTGGGATTCCGGTAGCTCTCATTTTCTTCGAAAAAGATATGGGAACAGCAGTAGCACTGGGTGGGGCCGGGTTTCTCGTCATGTTTGCCGCAGGGACGCGTCTATCGTTGCTTTGCCTTGTTACCGCAGTTGGCATTGTCGGATTATACACCGCAGTGGAAGGCGATCCCTACCGAAGGATGAAGTTTGAAGCCCTTTTGAACCTTGATGATCCAGACGTCCAGCGAAAGGCTGGGTATCAGCAGTATCGGTCGAAGTTGGCCTTAGCCTCTGGAGGACTTCTGGGGGCCGGACTCGGTAATGGCGCCGAAAAACATGGCTATCTCCCGGAGGCTCATACCGATTTCATCTTTCCTGTAGCCGGGGAAGAGCTGGGACTCCTCTGTAGTCTAGGGATCGTATTTTGTTTTGTCCTTATTAGCACATGTGGGATATCGATTGCCTTACATGCGCCTGACCTGTTCGGAAGGCTCCTTGGAATCGGCCTTACGGTAGTGGTGACCATTCCGGCATTAATGAATATAGGAGTTGCTACCAGCGTCCTGCCTAACACTGGTCTCCCGTTGCCTTTTGTCAGCTACGGCGGAACGAATCTGGTTTTTACCCTGATAGCGATAGGACTTCTTGTCAGTCTGCATCGGCGCTCTGATCACATAAGTCAAAAGGAGTTGCCGGTGATCAGAGAAAGGCAGCTGGCCCTGAAAATATAACTCACAAAAGGCTGGCTTTTTCGCCCACGTTTTATGGGGTCCAAGGCGTAAACATTGTGTCTCGCAAACTTTCTATCGTTATCGCCTGCGGGGGGACTGGGGGGCATCTTTTTCCCGGGATAGCCGTTGCGGAGGAATCGCGAAGAAGGGGGCACAAGGTGCTGCTCCTGATCTCGCGCAAGAGCGTTGATGCTGACGCGTCAGCAAAATATGGAGCTCTCGATTTTGTTAGTGTTGCAGCTATTGCCAAACCTCCCACGCTATCATTCCGGATAGTTCCATTCCTTGTGAAGCTTTGGAGAACCGTCAGGGAGTCACGGAGGATCTTCAAGGACCGTCAGGTTGATGTCGTGCTGGGCATGGGTGGATTCACCTCCCTTCCTCCAATTTATGGTGCGAAAAAAATGAAGCTGGCTACCGCACTGCATGACTCGAATGCGCTGCCAGGCAAGGCGAATCGGCTTGGGGCAAGATGGTGTAACAGGGTTCTGCTGGGGCTTGCGGCTGCTCGAGAGTATTTTGAATCGAGCGAGGTCGATGTGACGGGAACCCCGATTCGTAGTGAGTTCCATAATTTACCAGAGGAGAAAGAAGCGAGAGTCAGGTTTGGGCTCAATCCGGATCAGCCGGTGGTGCTTTGTTTCGGCGGGAGTCAGGGTGCAAGGTTTTTGAATACACTCGTTGTGCAACTTGCTGAGATTCTCGGTGAAGGAGTACAATGGTTGCATGTAGCCGGTCGTCACGATGAAGAGAGGGTAAAGGGGCTGGTTGGAGATCGGGAGGGCCATGTGGTGCTCGGGTTTTGTGATGATATGCCCGCTGCATATGCGGCGAGTAGTCTGGTTGTAAGTCGTTCAGGAGGGGCTAGCCTGAGTGAATTGGCCGCGCTCGCTATTCCGTCTATATTAGTGCCGTATCCCCATGCCGCGGATGATCACCAGACTTTCAATGCTCGGTGTTTTGAGGAGGCAGGAGCATCGGTGTTGGTCCCGGAGTCTTCCGTGAATGCTGCAGATCTATCTGAGGTGGTCGATCAGATTCTGGGTAATCCTTCGAGGCTAGAGGGTATGAGGAAGGGAGCTGAATCTATGTCTATTACCAATGCCGCTGAGAGGATATGCGATGTCCTCGAAGATATTCAAAGGACTACTTAATCCGGGTATTCAGGCTTTTCGCTGGAGCAATTCATGCTCACCATCATGCTCTCTGGACATGAATGAAGGGATCAGCCAGCGTCTCCTTGATCAAGCTCGTCCCCTGCGCATACACCTGCTAGGCGTAGCGGGGTCGGGGATGAGTGGCCTTGCGGCTCTCCTTCTTGAGATGGGTCACGAAGTAAGTGGTTCTGATCGGGTGACGAGTGGGGAAATCGAGCGCCTCCAAGGCTTAGGGCTCATGTTTTCCTCTCCTCATTCCAGAGAAGCGGTGTCGGGAGTCGATGCGGTTGTCTATTCCTCGGCAATCAGGTCTGATAATGTTGCTCTAGTCGAGGCTCGAAGGACTGAGGTGCTTTGTCTTCGCCGTGCAGAATGCCTGGCTGCTATTCTGCATACGCGAAAGGGAGTGCTCGTTACGGGGACCCACGGTAAGACCACAACCTCAGCAATATGCGCGCACGTTCTTAATAATGCCGGGTCGACGGTATCGCACTACGTCGGTGCGGAGATTCCTGTTCTTGGAGCGAATGCACATTGGGACGGAGGTAGTGAATATATTGTGGCTGAGGGAGACGAAAGTGACGGCACTCTCGATTTGTATAAGCCGGCATATGCTGTCGTACTCAATATCGAAGAGGAACACCTTGATTACTACGACGGACTCCAGCAGATCGTGAGCGTTTTCCGAACGTTGCTTGAGCAAACCTCAGGAAAAGTGATCTATTGCAGGGAGGATTCCACAGCCAAAGAGCTTTGCAGCCACTACGAGGGCGGGCTTTCCTACGGATGGAGTGATGCAGATTATACGGCTGCTGATGTCATGGAGGGACGAGGAGTAATAGCATTTACTGTTTTCCGCCGCGACGAAGAGCTGGGGAGAGTTGAGCTTGGTATTCCGGGCAGACATAATGTCCTGAACGCTCTTGCTGCTATCGCGCTCGCAGATGACCTTCAGTTAGATTTCAGCTGCGTGGCCCGTGCCCTCTCTTCCTTTGCGGGTGCCAAGCGGCGGTTCGAGTCGGTCTATCTCTCTCCTCGCTTTCATGTGATTGATGACTATGGGCACCATCCGACCGAGATACAGGCTACGCTCCAAACAGCTCGTTCCCTTGAGCCCAATCGTATTGTTGCTCTGTTCCAGCCGCATCGTTATTCGCGGACAGAGCGCTTTGCAGCAGAGTTTGGTCAAGCTCTCCAAGGTGCGGACCTTGTCTTTGTGACAGGGATCTATGCCGCCAGCGAGGATCCGATTGAGGGAGTTAGCGGTATGACTATTCTTGAAGCCGTGGAACAGCGTGGGTCGACCAAGTGTATTTACCACGAAGATCTATCAACGATTCATCACATGGTGGGGAATGTATTAAAGTCTGGAGACCTTCTTCTTACGCTTGGTGCGGGAAATATCCATGAGGTGGGAAAAAGGATTTCTGCAGATCTTCAACTGGTTGATCTCCTGAAAGCTGAGTTTGCCGATACGGATCTCGAGATAAAACTTTATGAGTCGATGCGTCGCCATACAACGATGCTTGTTGGTGGACCGGCGCAGTTCTGGATTGAGCCAAGGACGTTTAGTGCTTTTGCCGGTGCAGTTAAGTTTTTCAAGGAGAGGGGGGTTCCGGTCCGGGTCGTAGGGCGGGGGTCCAATCTCCTGGTTAGGGATGGGGGAATCCGCGGAGCGGTGATTCATCCTTCGAAGGGAGAGTTCGGGAAGTTGGAAGTAAGCGGAAATCTTCTTTCCGCCGGTGCTGGTGTGCGATTCAAAAAGGTTGCTAGTTTTGCAGAAGACGTGGGATTAGGAGACTTCGCATGGATGGAAGGCATTCCTGGAAATGTCGGAGGAGGCCTGCGCATGAATGCGGGAGCGATGGGCTGGGAGACTTTCGATCAGGTCGTTAGCATTACCTTTCTGGACGAAGACGGAGAAATTAGAACCCGAACCCGTGAGGAGATCGAGGCCCATTACCGCAATGTCCCAGAGCTGCACCGGAGCTATGCGCTGCGCGCGGTTTTCCGGGGCGAGGCAGCGGAAGGGGATCAGATCAGAGAGAAAATGGTGGAATCAAAAAACCATCGTCGGCAGAGTCAGCCATTGGCTGCAAGTGCTGGTTGTATTTTCAAAAACCCGGAGAATATCGGAGCTGGGAAAGTTATCGATGAAATGGGGCTCAAGGGAAAAAGTGTTGGCATGGCAGAGGTCTCTCATGAGCATGGAAATTTCATAGTCAATCGAGGAAAGGCCAGTGCCGACGATGTTCTTCAACTTATTGAGGACATTCGACGAGAGGCAAAAGACCGCCGAGGTATCAATCTTGAAACAGAAATCCAGATCGTGGGGGAAGATCAGGTAGTTTTCTAGATTGTTGGCGCATCCGATGACAGGTTCCGCCCTTGGGAACCGGGTCGGGGAGTAAAGTAAGGGGGAGGAGAAGCGAAAAGCTCTAAGCGCTCGACCATGCAGGCCAATACCCATAGCCTTGTTGCGTCCATGGATAATTCAATATTGATTGCGGTGTTGATGGGAGGTCCGGGGTCGGAGAGAGAGGTCTCCCTGAACTCAGGGCGAGCGGTTTTAAGTGCGTTACGCGGAGAGGGTTTGAACGCAGTAGGAGTTGACGTAATCGATACTCAGCCAGAATTACCAGAGGGGACAGGTTTGGTATTCAATGTGATTCATGGAACCTTCGGTGAGGACGGAGTGCTGCAGGATTATCTGGAGTCCATCGGCATCCCTTATACCGGGGCTGGTCCTGAAAGTAGTCGCGTGGCCTTTGACAAGATCGCAAGTAAAAGCCTCTTCAGACAATCAGGGATTCCGACGCCCGAATTTGAAGTCATCGACGTGCATGGTGGATCAGAATTTCCTCGGATGTCCTATCCCTATGTGATCAAGCCGCCGCGAGAAGGTTCCAGCGTGGGAGTTCATATTGTAACAAATCAGGAGGAGAGAAAAGTCGCCTTAGCGGACGCAGCTCAATTCGGTTCTGAGGTTCTGATTGAGCGATTCGTCGAGGGAAAAGAGCTGACAGTTGGCATCGTTGGGAATGAGACATTCCCGGTGGTGCACATTGTGCCCAAGGCTGGTTTCTACGATATGAGTAATAAATATCCGTGGATGGGGAGCGAAGGAAGCACGGAGTATTTTTGCCCAGCTGATTTGGACGCAAAAACCACGAAAATTGTGCAGGAGGTTGCAATGCGTGCTCATCAGGTGCTTGGGATTGAGGTTTACTCGAGGGTAGATATCCTGCTAGATTCCCTAAGTAATCCTTATATCTTGGAAGCCAATACGATCCCGGGAATGACAGCCAGCAGTTTGCTGCCAAAGGGAGCCGCTGAGGCTACACCATCATATGAGTTTGGTGCTCTCTGTCGCAGGATCGTGGAGCTCTCGTTATCTCTTCGCGCTTAAAATGTCTCGTTATAAGACCTCCCGAATAAACCGACACGGAGTGGAGCGGCGCTTATACATGAAGGTTCGCTCGCCACGAATTTTTGGTTTTTCCTGCCTGCGCCATCTCCGTTCAGCAGGAAAGCTGTTTTTGATTGGGGCGCTGCTCGGTGGTGCGGTCTGGGGTATTCGGTTCGGAATGCGTGAGTTTTTTGTCGAGAATGAGGAATTCGCATTGCGACACCTCGTCGTGGAGACCAATGGCGAGTTAGATGCAGAGCATTTCATCGAGGTTTCTGGAATCACCCCGGGATCAAGCGTTTTTGCGCTTAATTTGCATGACGTGGAGGAGTGTCTTCTCCGTCGTCCCAGCGTGGAAAACGTCTACCTCAGTCGACGCTTGCCGGGTAGTCTCAGGGTGCATATTGAAGAACGCGAGCCCGTTGCATGGCTGGAATGTCGTCCCTTGGGAATTATAGCGAAGCATCCGGTTACGGGTATTCTGCTCGATAAAGACGGGGTATGTTTTCCCTGTGAATCATGGTGGAAGGACAGAGCTCAGGATCTTCCGGTTGTTCTTGTCAGCCAAGTTCAGGATGGTGACATCACACTAGGGAAGGAGATTCGTCATCATCAGGCTCGGAAGGCGCTCTCGTTGCTTGAACTGTCGGAGGATAAGCTGAAGAATACACCGTGGTCTTTGCCTGTGGTGGCAGTACGCAACGATTACTCATTAGAGGCGGCAACTAACACCGGAGTGATGGCAACTTTTGGCATGGAGGATCATGAAAGACAGTTGCAGAATCTCGTTGTCCTCATGGCTGCAACGACGAGGAAAGGGGAGTCGATCTTTACCGTGAATCTTATTCCGAAGCGTAATATACCGGTGATTCCTGAATTAGTAGGAGGGCCGAAGATGCCCCGCAGTCGTCTTCACAGAGATATTGAAGCCCTTCTCCGGCCCTGAACGGCCTGATTTTTCCAAGTTTATCAAACCAGCAAGTATCAAGAATAAAAATGGGTAAGCCCAGAATTCATGTTGGTCTAGAGATTGGAACTACCAAGACAGTGATGGTGGTTGCCGAGGTGAAACCTGATGGTTCGGTTAAAATTCTAGGACTGGGAGAGACCAGTTCTGCCGGTGTTCGAAAGGGTGAGATCGTTGACTATCCCCAGGTCCGTGCTTGTGTGAAGGCTGCTTTGCTTAAGGCGGAAGATCTCAGCGATGTGGATATCAGCAGTGTCTTTCTTTCTGTCACTGGTCCGCATGTTGAAGGTGAGAACAGCAGGGGTACCTATCGACTGCCCGAGGGAGAGTCGGAGATACGGCCGCGGCATGTTGAAGAGGTTAAGGAGATCGCCAGTGACATAGCGATTCCCAGTGAACATGTGTATCTGCATAGCTTAATCAGACACTATGCGGTGGACGGTCAGCCCCATGCAACGATGCCGACGGGGCTCATGGGTAGGAAGTTGGAGGCTGAGTTTCATATTATTCATGGAGTCAGAACCCGCGTGCAGAACAGTATCAAATGTGCTCGTGAAATTCCTCTGGATGTTGATGACGTTGTTTTCGCTCCAATTGCCTCTGCACAGGTAGTTCTTGAGAGGAAGTGGAAGGAGGCTGGGGCGCTTGTGCTCGATATTGGAGGAGGTACGACCGATTACGTTCTTTACGTGGACGGTGCAATTCTCGCCTCTGGATGTATTCCAGTTGGTGGTGACCATGTGACTAACGATATTCACCTGGTGACACACCTTCCGCTCTCCAAGGCTGAACAGGTAAAGAAAACCGAGGGATGCGCCTCGGGAGACCCCGAAAAATCAGAGGGTGTTGTTATCGTTCCTGACGAAGGAGGATTTCCAGACGTAGAGCTGAAAAGACAGATTCTCAACGATGTGATCCGGATGCGTTTTCAGGAAACCTTTGAACTCGTTAAGGAGCGTCTTCCCGAGGATGGGCTCGTGAGGGTGGGGAAAGGGGTGTTCCTGACTGGAGGATCCAGTCAGATGACAGGGCTGGGTGAGCTGGCGCAGGACGTTTTCGGTCTTCCAGTCTACAAGCCCGAGAGCCCCGATGTCAGTGGGGTGCATGCTTATATCAAGGATCCTCAATATTCGACTGCCCTCGGATTGATACGTTATGCCCAGATTTTGGAGGAGGAACGTCCGAATTCCTCGGTCTTCTCCAAGGTGAGCGGATTTTTGCGTTCGCTCTGGCCATTTGGCAGTTGATTTCCCTTACTGGGGCAGAAGCAGATCAGCCATGATTCCCTACGAGAGAACTCGCCAGCAAACCATCCCGAATTCAGCCGTTAAAATTATCGGGGTTGGAGGTGCCGGCGCTAATATGTTGGATCGGATTGCTCTTGATGGCATGGAGGGAGCTGAGCTTCTTGCCTGTAATACGGATGTTCGCACTCTTACCAGTTCAGTGGCACCGGAAAAGATTCAGCTTGGGCGCAATCTAACGAGGGGCCTTGGATCGGGAGGTGACCCTGCACTAGGAAATCAGGCGGCACAAGAGGCGGAACTGGAAATTCGTGACGCTTTGCGGGATCGTAAAATTATTTTTGTCTGCGTGGGTCTTGGTGGGGGAACAGGGTCTGGAGCGGCGCCTCTCATCGCTCAGCTAGCACGAGATGAAGGTGCATTCACCGTTGTATTTGCTACAACCCCTTTCAATTTTGAGGGAGCCCGACGGCGTGAACAGGCAGAGGACGCCCTCGCTGAACTTTCGACTCTGGCGAATGCCCTGATCACCTTCGATAATACAAGGATGGGAGAGCTGGTTCTGGCCAAGCAGGGTGTGCATGAGGCCTTCTCAGCAGCAGATCGCATGGTTTCTGAGAGTATTCGGGCAGTAACGCGAATTGTGATGCGTCCGGGTCTTGTTAATATCGGTCTTGATGACCTGATGGCTGCTCTAAGTTCGCCTAAATCACGTTGCCTCTTCGGATCAGGTATTGCCCGTGGTGAGAATCGTGCGCAGCAGGCGCTGAAGAACGCCTTGGTAAGTCCGCTTCTAGATCGAGGAAGTCTGCTTAACGATACTGACACTGTACTTGTTCATGTTTGTGGGGGTGAGGATATGACGCTCTATGAACTGGAGTTACTTATGCGAGGGCTTAGCAAGCATGTTCCTGAGACGGCACAGATATTATTTGGAACCAATGTGGACCCTGCCATGGATGAGTCCTTGAGTGTAACATTGGTGAGCTCTCTACCAGAAGACCGCCTCCACACAGACTTTTCCAAGAGTGTGTCCACGGAGAGAGCAGAGACATTCAACGATAAAGACACTGGAAATTCTGTCTCATCCGAAGAAATGCTACCTGAGGTCGAAGGGGCCCGGGTGGAGACCATGGAGGAAGAATCTTCAGTCGAGCCTGACCGGACCTCCTCACGTGAGCGGGAGGTTGAGCAAGAGGTTGAGCAAGAGGTTGAGCAGGAATTTGACGAAGGATCGGTCGAAGTGTCAGAGGATGTAGCTGAGTTCGAAGTGATGGACGATGAGAGTCGGTCGGAAGTAGGATCGAATGTCAGGATAAGAGTGAAGGAGCTTCCCGAGTCCGAAGAGGGAGATCAAGAAAACCTGAGGATCATTCCAGATGAGGCGCCTGCTCCTGTCTCCGATAAGGCCAAAGCCTCCTCATTCGTGGAGGCAGTTCCCAATCTTGAGGAGATGGGGGAATCGCTTGATTTAGAGGATGATGATGCATTTTTTGCGGAGACTGGTCCGACAGGGGGGCCGGCCCCGATCAAGGTAGAATCTCTGGAGGAGATTCAGGCCTCTGCCAAGGCGAAGAGGCCACAAGGCGAATTAGCTCTTGATGGTGGACCTAAAGGAAAATTCGAGGGTGAAGACCCTAACCTTATCGAGGGCGAAGATCTCGATATTCCGCCTTTTCTTAGAAAGAAAAAATAAGCGCAGGAGGGCCGCATGCAGGAGAAGTGGCGGCTTCTCAGGCGAGGAGAGAATCTCCATCGACCATTTTCCATGGCAGGCCACGCTGGGCGAGCCGGGTTAAGAGTGGGGCTGTTGGGAGATCCTCGGGGACCCAGACGCCGGGCTTGTTCCAGTCAGTATGCCTGGCAAGGAGAAGCTCAGCAGCAACAACGGGAGGCACCCCTGCAGTGTAGCTGACGGCATGAGCTCCGGTCTCTTCAAACGCTTCTCCATGATCACAAAGATTGTAAATGTAACGGGTCAACTCTCTCCCGTTCAGGATGCCGCGGGCGAGGCAGCCTATGTTTGTTTTTCCAATGTAGTCCGGGCCAAGGGTGGAAGGGTCTGGCAGAGTTTTGCTGAGAAACTCGAGTGGCGCTATCTGAACACCTTCGTGCTCTACCGGATTCATGGAAAGTAGTCCGGTTTCCGAGAGAACCGTAACATGTTGGAGATAGTCTTCGGAAAGCCTCATCCAGAATTGAGCCCGTTCAAGACCGCTGATCCGCGTAACGAGTGTCTCCAGCTCTTCGTGATAGAGACGGGTGAGCTGGTGTAATCCAAGGCCCGGAAGCATGAATACTTTTTTGGTATGGAAAGCGGGCTCTTCATTCCATTGATTATTCTCCCACCAGAGAGAAGGTTGAGTGATTTCCTGCAAATTTGTGACGGGATTAAAATTCGTGGCGAATGGGTGTTGATGAGAGCCCCCATTACAGTCGATGATGTCGATCGTCTGGATCTGATCGAAGATGCCTGCGAGATGAGCAGCGAATACATTGGTTACCCCCGGATCGAACCCGATGGAGAGTAGCGCGGTCAGTCCTGCCGCCCTGAAGCGTTCGTGGTAGGCGAGTTGCCAACGGTAGGAAAATAACTCATAGGCACCGGGAACAGGTTCTGGAGCAGAAGTATCAATGTAATGTGCCCCTGCCTCCAGACATGCCTCCATGATCGGCAGATTTTGCTCGGGAAGTGCTGCGTTGATGACGATGGAAGCAGTTTCGCCCCGGATGAGCCCAGCGATTGAAGCGCTGTTACTGGCATCGAGTTGAGCAGTAGTCACGGGGAGATCTGCTTTTATCCTTTCAGCAATTTTGTCACATTTTTCCTGAGTACGACTGGCTATGCAGAGGGAGGAAAAGGTGTCCGGCTGCTGTGCGGCCTTCACCGCGACCACGTTGGCAACGCCACCCGCGCCAATGAGAAGAATACGGGCCATCGGGTAAGAGTCAGAGAGCTTAAGGAGGAGGCAAGCAAGAAGTGTCCTCGATTTGATCACTCAAGCGCTTGCATTTGAGCAAATATTACGGAGTCTCCCGG
>MDTD01001571.1_pt1 | contig 21483 bp, 17 predicted proteins | sample 811221 | NCBI WGS metagenome assembly MDTD01 (sample SAMN05326646, study PRJNA326480) | marine metagenome | isolation source: seawater | place: Pacific Ocean: South West | collected 2011 | reverse complement strand
AGGCGAGGAGAGCAATTTCTGGTTTACCGTCGCTCTGATTCCGCACACCATGGAAGTAACGACCCTTGGAAGCCTGGCCCCGGGGTCTCTGGTGAATATCGAAACCGATGTGATCGCTCGTTATGTGGTCCGCCTGGTGGGCGAAAGTTATCTGAAAAACATTAATAAAGCTGGGGAATCTGTTCTCATTCACGGCAATGAAGGATAAACTTTGATGTCAAGCTAGCATCCGGGGTCAGTGAATATGAGCAATCAGGATTCGGGTATTCAATTCAACACAGTTGAAGAAGCCATCGAGGATATCGCCCAGGGCAAATTTGTCATCGTCGCCGACGACGAGGGACGCGAAAACGAAGGCGACCTCATTTGTGCTGCTGAGTTGATCACTCCAAACATGCTTAACTTTCTGGTCACCGAAGCCAGGGGCTGGGTATGTCTTGCTCTTACCGCCGAGAAAGCTCACGAGCTTTCCCTTGCCCCGATGGTGGAGAAAAACACCGAGTCCCAGGAGACTGCTTTCACCGTAACCATCGATGCTGACCCTAAGTTTGGAGTGACCACCGGAATTAGCGCCTACGACAGAGCTACGACTATTAGAGTGGCAGTGGATGCTTCAGCCAAGCCCGAAGATTTGAGAAGACCCGGTCATGTCTCCCCCCTTATCGCCAGGGAAGGCGGAGTCCTACGGCGCGCCGGACACACGGAAGCAGCTGTGGACCTGGCTCGGCTGGCCGGGTTGAATCCATCCGGTGTGATCTGCGAGATTATGAACGAAGACGGCACCATGTCCAGGGTGCCCCAACTTTTCGAGTTTGCCCGGAAGCATGACTTGAAAGTGATCAACATCGCCCAGTTAATCGCCTATAGACTGCAAAGAGAGCGTTTTGTCGTTCGGGAAGCGGTGGCAACTCTGCCTTCCGCTTACGGGGAGTTCAAGATCTACGCGTACCGCAACGAACTCGATAACAGCTCCCATGTCGCCCTGGTCAAAGGGGATGTGGAAGATGGCAAAGATGTTTTGATGAGAGTTCACAGTGAATGTTTGACCGGCGATGTTTTCGCCAGTCTGCGCTGCGACTGTGGACCACAGCTGGAAGCGGCCATGGCTCTTATTGCCAAGGAAGGTCGCGGTGTTCTTGTCTATCTCAAGCAGGAAGGTCGTGGAATCGGGCTTCTCAACAAGCTGAAGGCATATTCCCTGCAAGATGGCGGCAAAGACACGGTGCAGGCAAACGAAGCCCTGGGCTTCAAGCCTGATTTAAGGGACTATGGCGTCGGCGCCCAAATCCTTTGTGACCTGGGACTTTCATCGGTCCGAATAATCACAAATAATCCCCGTAAAATTGTCGGACTGGAAGGCTATGGTCTCCAGGTGACTGGTCGAGTCTCTCTTCCCCCGGCTTGCAACAGCCACAACATGGGGTACTTGATCACCAAGAAAGAGAAGATGGGTCATTGGCTTGAAGGTCTGGAGAATATTGACCCTGCTAAGGTTGAAGCTGTTAGAAAGTAGGATGGAGCAAAAAAATGTCAGATGATTCGCCCAATGTAATCGAAGGACGTTTGATAGGAACAGGTCTTAAATTCGCCGTTGTGGTAGCACGCTTCAACGATTTCATAACCAACCAACTTCTGGATGGTTGTGTGGCTTCTCTCAAAAGACACGGAGTCGAAGCTAAGCATATTGATGTCCTCTGGGTCCCCGGTGCTTTCGAGATCCCGATGGTGGCAAAACGGGCCGCCGAGTCCGCCAAATACGATGCGGTTATCTGCCTAGGAGCGGTGATCCGGGGCTCCACTCCCCACTTTGATCATGTTTGCGCTCAAAACGCCGCCGGTGTCGCAAACGTCGGTATGGAGACTGGAGTTCCCACCATATATGGTGTGCTAACCACCGACTCCATCGAACAAGCCATTGAAAGAGCCGGTACTAAAGCTGGTAATAAAGGTGCCGACGCAGCCGCCGGCGCAATCGAAATGGTAAATCTGCTCTCTTCGATGAAGCGTAACCAGGAGACCGCCGCTAAGTAGTCCCGGACTACTGTCTTTTCAGCTTACTCTTCTGAGGTGACTTTTGCCTTCTCTCTCTTCTATAGCGAGGGAAGTAGCCGCCTCAAGACGGGCAAAAAAGTTTGAAATGTTTGTCGTCATTACCTCTTTTCCCCGGGGTAAGGTCATCTCCCTGTGCCCGTGGGATTCTAATAGTTGAAACTCCGCTTCTAGAAATCTTTTGCTCAATGGAGACATTTGTTCTACCACCTTTTGGGTTAGTTCCGATTCAATGCTGTTCATCAGGGCTTCCAGTCTGTTTGTAAGAGGAGCGCTGGGTGCCTTCAGGGTCGACAGCTTTTCTCCCCTCAATACTCTCTCTTTTGCTTCTCTTCTATATTCTTCTACTAAAGTTTGTTCTACTTTCAGGGCTTTTCTGTCACCATCATCCATGCTTTCGACCAGGTAGGTTTTGAGGCGACTCCTGAGGTCGGTAAGACTCTTGCTGCTTGAGAAGCCGCTTAGGAAAGCCTGGGGGACTCCTCTTATCTCTATCCTGGGATCAAAGGGAACTCTATCGAAACTGCATCTATGGGCTACAGCTGTTTCCAGCTTTCGCGCAATAGAATCTCTATTTTCGGCAAACTTTTGTTCGACCATATTCCTCCTCCCGCAATCAAATTTATGCAAGCTGCAGGAGTTTTGGACAAAACAAAGATTAAAAAGTGAATTTTTGAGGTCCACCGTCGAAACGAATCAGGTTGTGGACCGGATCGATGGTGTATTTAAGACCTTTCAAGAAAGTCTGCCCCAATAGAGGATGGGAGAGATTGCCATGGATGGCCAGGGTGCAGGGAACGTTCTTCTTTACTATCGGTCCCAGCTGCAGGCGTTTCAGGTTGAAATTGTATGCCGCCTTCTTGCCGCCTATGGCGCTGGCTGCGTCGGTTTTTGTTGCCTGGACTGGTCTATTTATGCCGTATCTGGAAAGGTGGCGGTCGGAGAAAACCACCGAGTGGGCTCCGGTGTCGAAGACCATCTCGCACTCGCGTCCGTTGACCATGGCGGTGACGAAAATATTGTTTCCTTCTCGCCGAAAAGGAACTTCGTTTATGGAGTTTGAGTTCCCTTTATTCGAATTGCCCTGCACCGAGGAAAGCTGGTGGGGAGGAATTCGATGCAGGGTTATAGTCTTTTCGCTGTCGTCAATTTCACAGGTGAAGTCCTTGTAGAAATTCTGACCTAGTATGGGCAGCTTGTTGAAAGCGTTGAGACCATACCTGGCTTCGGATTGATCTTGCTGAATCACCAGGGGGACAGTCCTTTTTAGATCTCCAACTCCTATCTCCGCAAGACCGCTTCTTGTATCCACTTCTCCGCCGGCGCCGCTAATTCTTCCGGTTCTGCTGGTTTTTCCCATCGGTATCTTTTCACTTTCAAGATAGCTCTGGCGGCATAGGGTGACGGCTGCTCCCGTATCGAAGAGCATTTTTGTGGCCACGTTGTTTATGGTCGCGCTAACAATGATGTGGTCACTGTCTTTCCAGTGTTTATAGTGGATGACAAACTCATCTTTCTCCCTGGGCGCGCGCTTAGAAGTTTTGGAAGTTGTCTTCCTTCCGGAAGGTCCGATCTTTGCAAGCAAGCTTCTTGCCTGGTCTGCTACCCGGGATTGAGGATAGAGCTCTACGACTCGGCGGTAGGCTGAGATTGCTTCTGTCACTTGATTTAGCTGATGGTAGCAGAGGGCGCGGTAGTAAGCGGAGAGGGTTTTGTTCACACCTGACTTTTCGGCTTTTAAAAATAAAGGCAGGGCTTTCTCGTACTGTTTTTTCTCATAGAACTCAACCGCATCGGAATAATCAGATGCCGATGCCGGCATCGCTAGAAGATGAATAGCTAGAAGAGAGAAAATCAACGAGAAGGCGAAGTCTATTTTCTCGCCTTTATTCTGCTTTGGTTTGCGTAGACTTGGTTGATTCAAACAAGAACTTCTTCTAACTGATCTTTTGAGAGGGTATTCTCATTAAACGACTTTTCCAGAAGTCTGACCACTTTTACGATTTTAATGGGATTGCCGACCACTTCCACCTCCCGGAAGAGGAGAGCGCGATGCAAACTAAGCTTCTTCTCCAGAAGCTTGAGCAGGGTGGCCACGCTGAGCTTGAAACAGATAGAAGGAGTCTTGCCCTGGTCGACCAACTTCTCTTTTTCGGCTACGCTTGAACCGTCGCTATATTTTAAAATCCAGATGTCTTCAGAGGCTTCTTTGATTTTAAAGCCGATGTCTTTACCCCGGACTATGGCTTTGTCCAGGAAACCATCAGTGTTGAGCACTGTCGGCAGGAAGTCTTCAAAATATAGCTTGGTCAGTTTTTCGGCGTTGATACCAACTTTGGCTTTCAGTTTTAAATCAGTCTCTTTCTGCCGTTCAATTTCGGCTTTCTCCGCTTCCAGTTTCTCTTCTTCATGCACCGCGAGAACGGTTCTGAAATAGGCGGTGTCTGCTTTTACCGGCGGAATATGATATTTCCCGGCAGCCTCAAAAAGATTTCTTGTGGAGACCTGGACATTATCTGTCAGCAAAGTAGTCACTGTATTTGGTACTTCTATGTGTTGCTGAAGCGAAGGCACTACTTCTTTTAGACCCACAGCCTTTGCTAGATGTGAAAGCCACTCTCTATTCAGTCCGGGATTGGTGGGCACCATATTTAGTATTGTGGGTCTGGTGCTGTTGCCTTCTTTGTCTTTTTCTCTGTCTTCCAGGTAGCGCCAGAATATGTAGACAGCGGTATCCAGTGGCATATACCAGAGAGTGGCATCGGGAGAATAGTTGAGGTTCAAGTCGCTGCCAGGCTCTTTTTCAGAGAACTCTTTTATGGCCGTGAAGAGTGTATAGAGTCCGTTGTTCTTGATGGATTTGCCATCATCGGTGGCTCCACATATCAGAGGCAGTCTGACCAGGCTCCATTCATCTCCTTTTCTTTCAAGGATATCGATGACCTTTGATTCGTACTGCTGACAAGTACTCTCCCAGTTGGATAAAGCCTTGCGGCGTTCTAGATAAAGCTCTTCGGGGACCACCCCATCTTCCTGCACCGAGGCATAGACAGAAGATACAACTACCAGATCTGTTGTCTCCGCTTTTGCTTTGAGCAAGGATTCAAGTTCATCTGCTGCCCAGGGGGCTCTGGGTCCTCTTGATTCATCAAAGTTTGGTGGTAGACCGGCAAAGATAATGGTGTCGTAATTGCACTTTTTTAAAGCTTCGTTCTGGTCGACGAACTTGAATTTGTCAGCGAAAGCCTTTGCTTTGTTGTGACTTTTGTAGGAGGATTCCAAAAGTCCGCGAGCGGCCGACTTGAGATCCAGGGGCGAGAGTGACAACAAGTTCAAACTAGACTTGCAGGCAATGTCGACGTGCCAACCTTTCTTGGTCAACCAGGCTGTCAATGGTCCTGTGAAGCTTGAGACCGGACCCCAGAGCAGGGCTTTTTTTTCTATGTCTGTCATCCCATCAAAACCTATTGGCAAGTGCCAATAGTCCCTCCCGTTTTTCATGCCTGGAGCGACAATTATCTTATATTGGCGCCAATAATCAAATACTGCTGTACGAAATTGATACGACCCACTACCTAAGTGGATCGGAAAAGTTCATATCGGCCTCCACCACTTCGGTTCCGGCGAATAAGTCTCCGAGCCTTCGCCCGTTTATGGCAGAGTAGGCAAGGTAGCACTCAAGAGGAATGACAATCAGTACATATGCCATGCAAACCAGTTGGGCAACGTTGGAGATAATCATTCTCAAATCCGGAAGGGGAATGAAGTTTAGAGCGATCGTTACTGAAAACTGTACTAAAAACGGAATTATGAAGATGATATTGCGCTTTGCCGATTGCAATAGGGTGCAAGGTGCCCCATTTGTAGCGCTTACCACCCTCAATCCCATGAGATTCTTGCCTATTCCTCTTCCCCTGTAGAGGCGGTCTTTGACCAGGAAATAGGCGACTATGAAGATCTCTTTGGTGATCAGGCGGTTTAATCCAGGAATGAATTTGGAGAGAACCATGCCTATTAAGCTAGTGAAAACAGTGCATATCAGTGCAATCGAGAACGCAACCAGGATGTCAAAGACCAGGGCGATGGAGCGTTTCTTCTGGTCTATTTGAGTCTGTCCGGTCTCGTCGATTTCAGGCAGCTGAAATCTAGGGCTCTTAACTTGTCCTTGTTCTCTTGGCTGTTCAAAGGACTCATCTTGAGCCAGGTCCGGGCTTGCGCCCCGGTCTCTGTTCGACTGGGGACGGATGCGAGGTCTCTTTCTTGTTCCCTCACGACCTGGTTGTGGCTCATTTGGTTGGCGGCTGCCGAATTGATTTGTCATGGAGACTGATTAAGCCTTCTTCTCTATCCTTAGGTGTTTTGAGCTTCTCTTGTCCTGGACTACCCGAAAGTCGGAATCTAATAATTTTATCAACTGAACCATCACGACAACTATCAGATTTATGGCCTGCCTATGTCGCTTCTCTTCTATATTCCATGATCCGGTCCAGTTCAAATCGGAACAAATAGTAAGACCTGAGCGATTATCGGAATTTCCCAGGTAACATTTCTAAATCGGTCGCAGATATTCGCAGAGATTCTGCCGAGATTCTAAAGAATAAGGCTGGGAGGAAGGCTGGAAAATGACTAGTAACGGTAATGAAACGGTAATTGTAGACGGGTTGAGAACACCTTTCGGTAAGCTGGGCGGAGGACTCGCTTCCGTATCCGCCGTTGATCTGGCAGCCCCACTTTTGAAAAAACTTCTGGAGAGAAATAAACTCGACGGTGGAATCGTCGATGAGGTTATTATCGGTCAGGTGGTCCAGGCCGGATGCGGTCAAATCCCTTCCCGTCAGGCCCTTATCAAAGCTGGCATTCCTGTGACCTGTGAGTCCACCACGGTGAACAAAGTCTGTGCTTCGGGGATGCGGGCAGTCAGTCTGGCTGATTTAAGAATCAGAGCCGGAGATGGAGATGTAATTCTGGCAGGGGGAATGGAGTCCATGAGTCAGGCTCCTTACCTTGTGGACGCCAACTCAGCCAGATTCGGCAAGCGCATGGGTCACACCCCCTTCAAAGACGCCATGCTGGCAGACGGTCTTGAGTGCCCGGTGACTGACGTTCATATGGCTGTACATGGCGCTAAGGTTGCCGATGAGTTTGGCATCTCGCGTTCCCAGCAGGATGAATGGGCTCTGAGAAGCCACAAGCGAGCTGTGAATGCCCAGGAGTCAGGCGCTTTTGCAGAGGAGATCCTTCCGGTGGAAGTGCCGATGCGCAAAGGCAAGGTAGCTGTGGTTGACCGGGATGAAGCTCCGAGAGCCGATACCTCCCTTGATGCTCTGGGTAAATTGAGACCGGTATTCACTGAGGATGGCTCGGTAACAGCCGGCAATGCTCCGGGTGTAAATGACGGAGCCGCCATGCTTCTGGTGATGAGTAAGAAAAAAGCCGATGAGTTAGGGCTGAAGCCCCTTGCGAAGATTGTTTCCCACGCTTCCATCGGCCAGGAAGTTCCTTATCTTCACACCGTTCCGGCTCTAGCTACAGAAAAAGCGCTGAAGAAAGCTGGTCTCAAAGCGGAGCAGCTTGACCTGGTGGAGATCAATGAAGCCTTTGCCGCAGTGGCTCTCAAGTCTATGAGTATGCTCGGTATTTCCGAAGACAAGGTGAATGTAAACGGTGGAGCCATAGCCCTGGGCCATCCTATCGGCGCAAGTGGTGCGCGAATTCTGCTTACCTTGATGAAAGAGATGGAAAGAAGGGACGCCAAGCTAGGAGCTGCTGCCATCTGTTCGGGCACAGCCCAGGGCGACTGCGTGATCCTCTCCCGGGAAGGTCTCTAAAAATTGAACTGCTTTCCGGTGGTTGGCTTAAAAACGTCTTCCACCGGAGAACAAATTTTGAAATGATTTCTGTTGAATTCATTTGAAGATGCTTTTGAGGGGTTTATCTATGGGCTCGCAGATTGCGCAGGAATTAGAGTCGGCTAAGTCACGGATGAAAGAACTAATCAAGCAGGTGGAACACCACCGCTTTCAGTACTATGTTCTTGATAGACCGGAGATTAGTGACGGGGATTTTGACGCGCTTTTCAAAGAGCTTCAGGACCTGGAGACTAAATTCCCCGAACTGAAAGATCCAAATAGTCCCACCGACAAAGTCGGCTCCGCTCCCAGCACTGACTTTAAAGAGGTGCGCCATCGCATCCCCATGCTCAGTCTTGCCAACGCCATGAATGACGAAGAGCTTGATAAGTGGGGAGAGAGAATCTTAAAAGCTCTGGGGGAAGATTCTAGCGCTGAGAATGCCGGCACTCTAGAATATGTTTGTGAGCTAAAAATTGACGGGTTGTCCATCGGTCTCACCTATGAAAACGGAGTATTCGTTCAGGGTGCCACCAGAGGCAATGGCTCGGTCGGAGAAGACGTCAGCCTCAATTTGAAGACGATCGAGTCTCTCCCTCAGAAATTGAGAGCATTGCCCCTGGATTCTGACGGCAATCCTCTGCTGGACGGTTCTTCGAAAGCCGTGCAAAGTCGCGTCCCCGACTTGCTTGAAGTCCGGGGCGAAGTTTATATGTCGGTTTCTAATTTTTCCAGTTTGAACGCCAGTCTGCTCGAGCTGAATGAGGCACCTTTTGCCAATCCTAGAAATGCTGCCAGCGGCTCTTTGCGCCAGAAGAATCCTCGCATAACCGCTAAAAGGAAGCTGTCTATCTGGACGTATCTGGCTTATATTCAAGACCCGGTGATCAAACAGTCTGAGAGTCACTTCGACAATATGAAAGCCCTCGAGTTAATGGGCTTTCCAGTGGAGCCGAATCGTTTTCGTGCTGATAGCATATCCGGTATCAAGAAATATTGTCTTGATTGGGGTGAGAAGAGACATCGCCTTGATTATCAAACTGACGGCGTGGTGATCAAGGTTGATGACCGGAGAATCTGGGAGGATCTTGGTTCTACCTCCCATAGTCCTCGCTGGGCAGTAGCTTTTAAATATCCGCCCGAGGAAGCAAATACATTGCTCGAATCGATTATTTTCGAGGTGGGCCGCACCGGAGCGGTTACGCCGGTGGCGCTATTAAAGCCTGTGCAACTGGCTGGCACCACGGTCAAAAGAGCAAGTCTTCATAACGCTGACCAGATAGAGCGTCTCGGTTTGCGTCTAGGGGACACGGTTGTGGTGCGCAAGGCCGGGGAGATTATTCCTGAAATATTGTCTGTGATTCTCGATAAGCGACCGGAGGATAGCGCTCCCTTTGTCTATCCAAGTAACTGCCCTGTATGTGACACAGAGCTGGTACGCATCGAAGATGAGGTGGTTCTGCGCTGCCCCAATACCTATGGCTGTCAGGCCCAGAAGGAGCGTCGCCTCAAGCACTTTGTCAGCAAAGAAGCGATGAACATTGAAGGCGTTGGTGAGGTTCTGGTCGAGCAGCTCGTTAAAGCCGGTATTGTGGATAGAGTCTGCGATTTTTATAAGCTCTCCCTCGATGACCTGGTCGCCCTGGAGCGAGTTGGCGAAAAATCTGCCAGGAATGTATTGAAAGAGATAGAGGCATCAAAGACAAGACCTCTATCCGCCCTGCTTTTCGGTCTCGGCATCAGGCATGTCGGCTCAACCGTGGCTGAGCTTATTGCCGAGCACTTTGGCTCCATAGAAAAAATTATCGCTGCCGACCTTGAAGAAATTTCAGCCATTGAGGGGGTCGGCAATGTGATAGCCGAAGCTGTTGTGGAATTTTTCTCCCTGGAAGCAAACCGCACCCTGATCTCAGAGTTGAAAGAGTTTGGGGTGAAAATGGAGGTCGAGAAAGCTGATTCGGAGGAAAATGCACCGGAGAAGGTTTTCCTGGGTATGACCGTGGTTGTCACCGGTACCCTCAAAGAGATGGATCGTAAACAGGCGGAAGCAGCGGTAAAAGCCAGAGGTGGCAAGGCGACCTCATCTGTTTCTAAGAAAACCGATTATCTTGTGGTCGGCGAGTCTCCCGGTTCTAAATTAGCCAAGGCCGAGAAACTTGGCGTAAAAATAATAGAAGAAGCCGAATTCCTTGCTATGCTGTAATTTAGATCAATTAAAGAGGTGATTGAGGCGATGCGCTCATTTGAGTTTGCTCCGCTAGTGCTGATAATCCTTCTTACCGTCGTTTTGATGGGTGCTCTCGGACTTTTTGTTTTTGTGCCTATCGGTCTTATCGAGTGGGGCTGGAATCTTCTCGCTCGTTCTTCCCAGATTGTTCCACCCATTGCGGCATGGCAAGCTTTTTTGCTCTATATTGCCTGCGGACTGATGCTTTATGTGCTCGGATTAGTTAAAATCGAATTCAGGGTAGAAAAGGTAGACCCCTGACATTAGAGATTATCTATTCAATTGACCTCTTTCTCAAACAAGCTCAAATCTGTTATTGGCGGCAATTTCAAGTTATTTGTCGTTCTTGCGCTCATCTGTTCTTTCACCGCTGGTGCGACCATGGACCCTGTGTACGCCAAATTCGGTCGTCGCGGAAAGAACACCAGATCCTCTGCCGATAAATACTTTGACATCGGCCTGAAAAAGATGCGTGATGATGATATCGAAGGAGCCATCGATTCTTTTTCCCAGGCTCTCTATTTCGCCAGGAATGGTTATTATCCGAAGGCAAATTATTGGCTTGGTGTCTGCTATCTGAACAAAGGCGACTACAAGAAAGCAGAATCCACTCTGCAAAGGGCTGCGGAACAATCGGTGGAGCCGATGCCGGAGGCATGGTTGGCCATCGCCGAGATTCGCATTCGAACCAAACAAAATTATATGAGCGTGCGGGACGCTCTGAACAATGCCCGCAGAGCCAAAGCCGATTATCACACGGTCTCATATATGTACGGACTTCATTCCGACATGGAAGGCAAGTATATGATCGCCATGAATCATTTTCGTCAGGCCCTGGGAGAGAAGCCCTGGAAGTGGACGAAGTGTTGGATGAAGTATGCCGAGTGCAAGATGAAGCTCAAAAAATGGGCAGAGGCGATTCGCGAATTCAACGCTATTTTGACCACCGATGAGCCTATAAAAGACGAACCTCTTGGTCGTATTCATCATGATATCGGTGTCTGTAAGTATCATCTAGGCGACCATCAGGGTGCCATAGATCACTATATGCGTTCTCTGGACTATGACAAATCCAATCGGGAAGTCTGGCTGCTTCTGGGCATGCTTTATGAAGAAGAGAAGCATTACAGTTCGGCAATTAAGGACTATAAGGAGTTCATCCGACTGTCTCCCACCGGCTCTAGAGATCCCCGCATCCAGCAAGCGAAAGATCGGGTTACCCAGATTGAGCACATGCTCAGCCCGAATGAGACTGTTCCCCAACCAGCGAAGCCGTCACCGTATATGAGGCGTCAGCTAAACGAGACCATGCAGCAGCAGTATCAAGAAAGACAAAACATGCAGCGGCAGCAGCAGGAACAGATCCGTTCAAGCGGCGACTCCGGATTTTAAATCCCTTTCAGTTCAGTCTATTTGCCGGTGTAGGCGGGAGCACGCTTCTCGACAAAGGCTTTGACACCTTCCTGGAAGTCGTCGCTGCGTCCTGCAATCTCCTGAAGGCCGGCCTCGTATTCCAAAAGCTCGTCGAGATCGGGGAATATTGCCCGATTGAAGGCTCGCTTGGTGAGACCAAAAGCCTTGGTAGGACCTTTCGCCAACTTCTTAGCCAGCTCCAGCCCTTTCTCAAATACTTCTTCCTGGGGCACCACTTCATTGACCAGATTGAGGGAGAGGGCGTCGGCGGCTGTGAGCTTGTCAGCGGAGAGCATCAGTTCAAAGGCTTTTGTTGTGCCGATTAAGCGAGGCAGCATGAAGGTGGAGCCGGAATCTGGTACCAGACCGACTTTTGTGAAAGATTGGATGAATGAAGCATTCTCGGATGTGATTCTGTAGTCACAGGCGAAGGCGAGGCTTGCTCCGGCGCCGGCAGCTACACCGTTTACGGCGGCGATAACTGGTTTTTCCATCTTCCTAATTCTGGAAATGATGGGATTGTAGCGCCGTCTAATCGATTGACCAAGAGATGGTCTTTCGCCCATGTCCTGGGAGATGCTACGGCTTTGCAGATCCTGTCCGGCTGAAAAGCCTCTACCTGCCCCGGTTATCACCAGCGCTCTCACTTCTTTGTTACGCTCCATCTCTTTGAGGGCGTCTTGTAGCTGAAAGGTAAGTTCGTCATTGAAGGCGTTTAGTTTGTCGGGACGATTCAATGTGATTATGCCGACACCATCTTTGATTTCAACTTTTAAAATTTTCTCTTCAGTCATTTTTTTGTCCTTATAAATAAAGTTTGATCTGGGTGTGGCTTATCTACTTGCCCGAAAAAGTGGGTTGGCGTTTTTCCAGAAATGCTTTCATCCCTTCCTTTTGATCTTCCGATGAGAACAACATATAGAAGTTCTTTCTTTCAAAGAGAAGACCTTCGGATATGGATGAATCGTATACTTTTAAAATAGATTCTTTGGCCAATCTTGCCGCGACCGGAGACTTCTTAGCTATCTCGCGACCGATTGCTTTGGCTTCCTCCAGATAGATTTCATTTGGCACCACTTTGTTTACAAGACCGTACTCTTTGGCTTCCCGGGCTGATATAGGTTGTCCAGTAAGAATCATCTCCATGGCTTTGTGTTTGCCTACAACCCGGGTCAATCTCTGGGTGCCGCCGGCGCCGGGGATGACTCCCAGGTTTATTTCAGGTTGTCCTAACTGGGCAGATTCTGCCGCCACGACAATGTCGCAGTTCATCATGAGTTCGCAGCCGCCGCCCAGAGCGAATCCGCTGACAGCAGCTATGATCGGTTTCTTGATATTCTTGATCTTGTCCCAGGTGGCGAATTGATCCTTGAGCATGATACCGATGGTGGTTTCGTCCGACATCTCTTTGATGTCCGCGCCTGCGGCAAAGGCTCTTTCTGAGCCGGTAAGGACAATCACTCTGATTTCATCGTCCTGGTCAAATTCGGTGAGGGCCTGGACAAGCTCTTCCATGAGTTCATGGTTGAGAGCATTGAGAACCTTGGGTCTGTGCAGGGTTACTATTGCCAGAGGACCGTCGGTCTCGGTGAGAATGTTTCTGTAGGTTGTTTTCATCTTCCTTCTCCTGCCTGTTTGAGTCTCAGGCTTTTACTTGCTCACGGGGCGTCTAACACTGATTCTGTAACTTCTATTTCTATCAACTAAGAGACTTTCCACAGGATCCGCAGAACTTAAATTCCTCCGGCATCTCCTGATTGCAATCCTGGCATGCTTTTGTTATCAGGGCTGTGTTTATCGGGTTCGCTTGCTCCTTCCTTCCGGCATGGAGAGCATCATAGTCAAGTTCCGTCTTTTTGCGGAAAGCTTTCAGACCTTCCGCCGTCTCATGATGGCCCGCGTGCAAAGTGAGCCAGTCCCGGGCGTGACCGATGGTCATACTCCAGGAGAAGTCTCTCCAGAAGTTCATCTGTTGTTTGGTATAACGGATGCACTCGGGAAGTTTATTGTGTAATCTAGCGGCCAGCTCCTCCACAGCGCTATCCAGCATGGAGCCTGGCACCACTTGATTGACAAGTCCCCAGTCGAGAGCGGTGTAGGCATCGATGTTTTCACAGAGCAGGAGAATCTCTCGTGCTCGGCGATCTCCCACCACCAGCGGCAACCACTGGGTTGCTCCTCCGGCGGCGACGGAGCCCCGGGAAGCACCAACTTGTTTGATGGTGACATGATCCGCGGCCACGGCCAGATCACAAGCCATGTTGAGTTCGTTGCCTCCGCCGACAACCATTCCGTTTAAACGAGCAATGGTGGGTTTGCCGATGTTTCTTAAGCGGTCATGCATCTCTATGAAAGAGTACATCCATTTATGATAATCGTTCGGCTTTTTGAGAATGTGTTCTTCCTGTTCTTTCAAATCCGCTCCGGTACAGAATGCTTTGTCACCGGCTCCGGTAATTACCACCACAGATACTTCGTCATCTCTGCTGGAGTCCAGAAAAGCGCTACTCAACTCGTTCAAGGTCTGCATATCAAAACAGTTGAGAACGTCCGGTCGATTAATCGTTATGGTGGCTATGTAGCCTTTCTTCGAATAAAGAATTCTCCGGAAATTAAAGCTCTCCGCCGGGGCTCCGCTCAGTTGCGTACCAGTGGTTGTTGCTTGGGCCATCAAAGTATCCTCATCTGTTCTTAGCGGCAGGTATTTTCGCCTTGGTTATCCCTTTTGTCCAGAACGCGAACCGCTTTCCCTTCGCTTCTTGGTATCGCTCCTGGTTCCAATAATTTTATGGCGGCTGTTAGACCGAGCGAATCTTTCAGTAGTTTTCGTATATCTCCTTGCAAAGACTTGAGACGTTCTTCTTCGTGCTGTTTCGTTGTCTCTACCTGCACTTCCAGAACATCCAGGGCTTTAACTCTCTCAACCACCAGTTGGTAATGCGGGGCAAGATCCCTGATGGATAACAAACACTTCTCAATCTCCGAGGGGAACAGATTGACTCCCCGGATGATCAGCATGTCGTCAAGACGAGCTTTTACTCTCTCCATCCGCACCATGGTTCTGCCGCAGGTGCAGGGTTCTTTGTAGAGTCTGGAAATATCTCCGGTGCGGTACCGGATCATGGGGATAGCTTCTTTCTGGAGATTAGTGAAGACCAGCTCACCTTCCTCTCCGTCAGCCAATACTTCGCCGGTCTCAGGGTCGATGATTTCGGGAAGGAAAAGGTCTTCCCAGATATGTAGACCGTTACGTCCCTCGATACACTCCATGGAGACACCAGGTCCCATCACCTCGCTCAGCCCGTATATATCCAGAGCTTTTATCTTCAGAGCTTTTTCAATCTGTTGTCTTAGCTCTTCAGTCCAGGGTTCCGCTCCGAAGATACCTATCTCCAGTTTGATGGTGTCTCTGGCGATACCGTTCTCTTCCATCACATGAAAAATGTTGAGGGCATAGGAAGGTGTCGAAAGTAAAACTCTCGCGCTAAAATCTTGCAGCAATAGAATTTGCTGTTGGGTTCTACCGCCGGATGCCGGTACCACCGTCGCGCCTAATCTTTCTGCGCCGTAGTGCATACCGAGACCGCCGGTGAAAAGACCATAACCGTAGGCGTTGTGGATAATGTTGCCCGGATTTACCCCTGCCGCGGCCAGGGACCTCGCGCAAGCTTCCTGCCAGGTTTTTATGTCATTGTCCGTGTAGCCGACAACGGTCGGTTTTCCCTTGGTGCCCGAAGAGGCATGCAGTCTCCTGACATTGTTTATCGGTTCCGCGAAAAGTCCAAATGGGTAGTTGTCTCTTAAATCTGTCTTTTTCGTCACCGGCAAGTGAGCCAGGTCTTTCAAGCTTTTGAAATTATCAAGATTGACCCCGGCGGTTTTGAATCTCTCTTTGTAGAACGGGACCTTCTCGTTCACTGTTTTCAAAATATTTTGTAAGCGATTGAGCTGGAGGGCTTCCAGCTCTTCTCTTGATTGGCATTCCGCCTTCTTATTCCAAATAAAATTGGCTTCTTTCGTAGTAACCAAGACCAAAGACCTGCTTGTTTGCTAAATCAGTCTGTGATCATAACCTTTATTCTTAGTTTGAAGCTCAACCCTAATCAAGGCTCAATATTTGATGGGTTTACTTACCAGTCCAGGGTTGTAAAGCCCCGGTGGAAGTGAACCATTATCTGGTTTTTAATCTTCTTTGTTTGGCTTGGTTTTGCGAGGGTTCCACTTGTCGTTGTCATATCTCGGTCTGTAATTCTCAAGGGCTATCTCGCTTCCTTTTGCGTCTACAAGAACCGGCTCAGTTATGGCCACGTGATAGACGGTCCATTTTTTCAACTGTCCTCGACGAACCACATGAAGCCTCAGATTGGCTCTTTTCAGCCGGGGCAATTTTGATTCTATCTCTTCCGGGGAAATGCTTGAGCCGTCGGCCCTGCTTACCTTGCCCGGGTCCCTGGGGTGTAGATAGAGCACACCCTCTTCCCCAAGGGTTTCCCTGATCATATTTTCCAGGGGCGCATACACGTAATTCTCATCTTTTGCCTCTTTCTCCTGCTCTTTGGAGGCTTCTTCCCCTATGGTTTTGTCCGGGTTGTACTTAATCCCTTTGCTGGCTTCAGGTCTTTCAATCGCTCCTTTGGAGAGAGATGGTCTCAGTCTCAGGGTGAATCCTTTCCAGGCTTCCCTGTCAGGGTCTTTCAAGAAGGTTTCAAAGTCGGATTCGGTCATGTCTTTGCCGTAGGCCATGAAAACAGGGAGAAAGAGGGGCTGGTAGTTCTGGTCGAATTTTAAGTCTACGTCGATGACAACATCTTCCGGCGATTGCCAGGGCACCGAGCCTTTTTTGGCTTCATCGCTGGCTTCTATTGATTTGGCCTTGCCCAGAGAATATTGAAAGTCATGACCGGTCATGAAGGCGAGATTGGGTTCCTGGGAAGAAGAATAAACCAGGTAGGAAACCCAGCCTCCTTTGGCGGGACAGCGGCAGGCGTTGCCACCAAATTGATTCACCGCATCTTGATATTTGCCATCTTTGATAGAGTTCATAAATGCCCGGGCCGTCTCCGCCGGATCGGCGCCCAGGTTGTCTTGCACAAAGACAGCCAGGACTATGCCGAGGGCCATGAACATCAAGAGGGGGTAAAGGAATCTCATAAGTAGTATTCTAACGAGAAATTTTCATTGTGTGGGTACTATTCAAAACTGCGCCCGCTATGCTAATTCTAGGCGGAATTCTAACTGAGAGCAGGTTAAGAAATTGATTGAAACACTGTCGCTAAATTTACTAATTGGATTCTTCGTACTGGTACTCGGGCTTTTATCCTGGCGACTTTTCAGGGACAAGGAGATAAAGGAGCTATCCTTTCAAGGAGCGGCTCAAAGTCTCAAAGTTCATTCATTTTTCCTCGTTCCCCTTCTTTTGCTTTTTGGAATCGCCCATTTCTTAGGATTGAGTCTGGCCGGCGGAGCCTTAATTCTTCTGGCGGGATTTGCCATACCGCTACTTGTCTCCCTGACCGGATTGTCTTCCGAGACCAGGGCTCTTCTCATCCTTCTATTAACGGTTTTAGTAACCCTCTTTGTTCCTGAAGAGGGGTATCGGGTCAACTTTGCTGCCCTGATTGCCGGTCTGGTCAGTTGGAAATCCGTTGACTTCCTTTTGATCAGTAAGGAGGCCAGAGGGGCTCTCGCCGACTTTCTTCCTTCCTTCTTGTGGTTGGTGGGCATTTACTGGACTAAAACCGTCGATACCGCTACCTGGCTACCCATGCACCAGAAGCTTATCCTGGGAGTTCTCTGTGTTTCGATTTTGATGCGCTGGATACAGGGTATGTATCTGTCCAACGATAAGCTCTACTTCAAACGAATCAGTCTGGCCGTTACCGGTTCCTTGTTTCTCCTTATCTACATTAATCAGTTTATTGTCTCCCTCGATTTAGGAAAAATGGCAGTTATAGCCGGAGCTGGATTCTTTCTGGCCTATCTATTCGATGCCATGGAGAAGACTTGTGACCCCGGAAAGAGAGTCCTGTCTGATTTGAAGAAGGTTGTCTTTGTGGGAATCTTCACCCTTTTGATCAGTAGACTGTTCGGCATGCTTGGTCTGGTTGTACTGGCTATCTCTATGCTGGTCTCCACCACATCCGGTGTCGCTTTGCTGGCTGCCGCTTTCTGGGCTGGTAGGGTGTTTGCTCAATCTTTCATCTTCGAGTTCAATAGCAACATGACCGGTATAAATATCATGCACACTTATGCCGGTGCGGCTCTGTTCGCCGGTTTCTTTCTCAGCATGGCGCTCAGTCTTTTGATTCGTCACTCAGATCGAATGATGTCCACCATTTTATTTTTTACCGCAACTGTTCTGGCGCCCGTGGCATCTATCTACTTCCTTCATGCTGAACCTACAGCCAGTCTCCTTTACGCCGCGCTGGTATCAAGCACTTTGTTTGCGATTATGGCACCATCAATTTATCAGGGCTCGGCCGAGGAGGAAGATTCGCATAAACAGTCTGCTCTGGTGCTTATTCCAGGGCAATTACTGGCATACGCTATTCTATCGAATGAACTAATTTCCAAAGGCAATACGGCGAACATCCAGGAGCGCATGATCGCTCTGGCTGTGATAACGCTGATAGCAGCTCTGGTACTCTGGCTGGCTTATACTGTGGGCAGTGTCAAGAAGCCGCTGGATGAAGAAGCAAGCGCTTAGGCGCTCTGTTCTTTATATATCGAGTGTTACTACAATTTGTAAGTATCCGAGGACACCAGGCTGGTCCTTCCCGCTTGCTTTCTGTAGATAGAGACTTTGAGTTGATCTCCGGAGCGCTCCAGGGGGCCGCTAAATACCTTTGTCGGATTCTCTTCACCGACCGCGCCAAGTTTGCCCCGGATATGCACGTCCACCTTGGCACCATTATCTGCTGCATAGGCGCATTCGATCAGGATAGGGGCCGCGGTGGTGTTTTCGAAAACCAGATCGAACTTACCGAAAGTAACAGTGGCATCTAATCCTGGCGGCATCGAGCTAATCGGTCTTGAATGAGGCTGGCGTTCGATGATGCCCAGACCAGCTTCCAGGGCTGATTTGTAGAGAAGAGAAGAGAGAAGGCAAACGCCACCACCTTCGGTTTTGATTGTTTTTCCGTTTTCATAGGTAGGAGCTGCTCGAAAGCCCCTGTCCACTGTTCTTCTTCCTACTCTGTTGTTGAAAGAAAATCGCTCACCGGGCCGGAGTACTAATCTGTCTATCTTTGCCGATGCCAGACCGATATTTGCTTTTTGAGCGCGGCTCAGGGAGCTAACAGAAGCGCTGTTGCTGGAGAGCAATTCAGGAAAGGGACGAGTTATCCACAGAATTAAAAGAGCTGTCAACGGTAGCAACGCAGCCGTTAGAGCGGTCCTATAGATATCTCTTTTCTCTTTCATCGCTCTACTTGATTTCAAGCTGTCTAGCCTGGGAATAACCATGTACCATGTTGGTGTACATGCCTTCCAGGGTGACCGGATTTAGTTGCACGGAACCAGGCAACTCCATTCGCAAGAGAGTATGAAACTCCGACTTGCCTTGATTTATCTCGGTTCCGAAGAAGACCAGCTTATCGTCGAGGATGTCCTGGTGGGACCACCAGGGACTGCCCCAGTCGCCTTCAATCAATGAACCACCCTCCTCGTTGGATAGATTTCCTTCCCTTGAGGAGTTTTTGATTACCTCGGCGCCGGATGGCAGGGGGCATTCGATCATGACATAAGGCAGCCTGATTGGCGTTTCGACCAGGACTTTCATGAGGACAATCTCTCCTGGCTTGATGCTGCCATTGTTCAGGGGAACCGCGTTGAGTTTAAGAATGCCATCATCACCGGTGGCCTTCGTCTGTAACTTGAAGAACTTGCGGGTCAGCGACAATGCACCGGGGGAGTTGACTATATTGAGTTTCTCTCCTGGTTTCAGAGTCTTGTAGAACTTGCACAGCGATTGATAATAGAGTCTGCCGCTACCACTGTTATCTAGCGATAAAGTGAGCTTGTCCGAGGCAAGATTGAAAGTCTTCTCTTGTTTGAAAATATTGCTCGGGTTGAAGTAGAGGCTGTCGATTACGGTTTCATCCTTCAAAATCGACGCGACAAAATCAGTGCTGTTCGCGCTTCCTGTCTTGATCGCTTCTTCCATCAAAGAAAGCATTACCTGGGCTGTGGTCTTGGTGTTGGACCAGCCATTTTCCGATCTTTGCAGGAGAAGCCAATTTTTGACCATCTCTATCTGATCGATATTGCCGGGCTCCATCGCCACCATCGCTTTGAGCGCCAGGGCTGTCGTCTCCACGCCGGTAAATCTATAGCTGTAGTCATAGGCCAGGTCGAGAGCTTTTCCGTTCTCGTCCTTGAGATTCAACTTTTTAAGCAGCGCTTTTGTATGATCCCAGTCCATGGTTCTATCTGTTCTGGTGGCAAGGCTGGTCAGTCGCTTGTAGGCGGCCCTGGCCGCTTGCCCGTTTCCTGTAGCCTTGTTGGCCAGGGTTAGATAGACCAGGGATTCCGGAGTGAATTGCAAGACTCTTTCATTGAGCCAATTCATGGCGGTTTTATCCGGTCTCTTTCCATAGAGAGTTTGGACGTAGACCATGCGAGCGAGGTCGCATTTTCTTGTTCTGGCGGTGTAGCCGTCTTTGTCTGCCAGCTTAGGATCGGCAAGTTGCTTTTGTAAAGCCGGAACCGCGCTATCCAGCCACTTGAGACCGGCCCTTTCCAGAGTCGGGTTGAGTGAAATTTTGCTCTCTTTCAAGAGAAGAAGCCCTTCCATCACATGGGCGGTCAGATAGGGATCGCTGCTGTCGTTAGACCACCAGCCCCAGCCTCCGTCGTAGTGCTGCAACTCCTGGAGCCTCTTGAGCGCCTTGGCTTTGACCTTCTCGAATTTATCGATGTTTTCCGGTTTCAGATCAATGCCGAAACGGTCATGCAACTTGTAAGCCACGATAGATGGTACCAGTCTGCTCATGGTCTGCTCGGTGCATCCGTATGGATAATCTATTAGGGAATCATAACTACCTTTGACCTGGGCAAGGGTGGATCCGGCCAATCTCAGGGATGTTTTCACATCCGAGGCGCCGGCCGGCACATCTATGTTTATTGGTGCTTTGTTATTTTCGGCGGTCAGTACTCCGGCTTTTACCAGGGCCATGGAGATACCGAGGGGATTTACTTTTATCTTTCTTTCCAGACCATCGGAGCCGGTTTGACCTCTTGCGATCAGTTGAATCTTCGACTCACCGATTCGGCTGGCTTCAATCGGCCAGACCAGCCTTTTCGCTTTGTCTTTCTCCACCATCACGGTGGTGTTTAATGGAGTAGATGTCTTGAAGCTGGCGCCGGGATTGAAGCTGATATTTATCTTCTGATCGGTGGTTGAATAGTTGTGCACTATCGCTGCTATTTCACCACGGTCTCCTTTTGTATAAAAGCGCGGCAGTGCCAGGCGAGCAATAATATCTTTGCTTACCAGAATCTTCTGAACTGCCGAGCCCACATCACAGGCGGTATTAATCCCTCTAACGGTTGCTCTCCAGGTGGTGAGGTTATCCGGAAGCGGTACGGTTGCCACCGCTTCTCCGTTGCTGTCTGTGACCAGTGTCGGGAACCAGGCAGCGGTGTCTTTGAAATTCTTTCTTATCTGGGGTACGGCTTTGTCCGGGCCGCCTGAATATTGTTCCGGGAATGAATTGAGAGTTCGTACCCAGTTGTACTGCTTCTGGTAGAAGAATTTCCGTATGTCTCTGGTGGAGTCGGAGCGTATCGAGTAGATACTTTCGTCCACCACTCCCAGGGATAGTTCGCAATTGGCGGCGGGCTTACCGGTTTTTTCATAGCGCGCCGTTATCTTGTAACTGGCTGTCTCGCCAGGCTTGTACTTCTCTTTGTTGGTGGCGATTTTGATGTCGAGGAAGTGATTGT
>MDTD01140816.1_pt1 | contig 21484 bp, 18 predicted proteins | sample 811221 | NCBI WGS metagenome assembly MDTD01 (sample SAMN05326646, study PRJNA326480) | marine metagenome | isolation source: seawater | place: Pacific Ocean: South West | collected 2011 | reverse complement strand
TTCATGGCCTCGTCATTGATTAACATATCTCCAAGCATCGCTTGTATAAATCAAGCGAGTTTAAAGAATTCAGTAAAAATTTACATCCGTAAATTATGGCTCTATTGTAGGCGTGGAGCTTAAATGAGTCAATCTTATGGGAATTTACGCTAATGTAATTTTTTACAACAATTAGACAACTAGAGTAACAAAAGATGTGGTGCTTGGATGGCTATACTGAATGCTGATGATGAATTTGAATTCGATGTGCACGGATGCGAAAAGAAGTAACTAGAAAGAGATTCTATCTGAGATCCAAAGTGAATTTCGAGATAGTTTGAACGCGTTTTCACCACTAATTTTTAGCTCATTGAAATCGGAAAAGTCCTTAGTTTCTCCATGCTCGTTGAGAATGTATTCTGTCTCTCCTTTTTCAAGCATATATCCCCTCCAGAAATACTTGCTGCGCTTTTCTAAATCACTAGCTCGTTTCAGACACTCTTGAATCGACTCTCCTTTCTTTCTGTTTGCTATTCCGCCTGAAAATGTAAGTCTACTGTTGACAAATTCTTCGTCAGATAAATCACTTAACTTAAATGCTAAATTTGAAAGAAGGATACCTAGCGCTGATTCATTCTCTTCCCCTTTTTCGGCTTGGTATTCAGCAAGAATGATATCGTCTCCTGCCGCCATCCAAGCGGCTATTTTATCAACGGTATAATTGGATGAATCTACGACTTCTTGGATCAATTGCCACCATTGACTGTTGAACCTGAACGACCTTCTTCTTATTACATCCAAAGAACGATTCTCTGAATCATCAAATGAAGATACAAACAACAACCCTAGTGAATTTAGATCTAGTCTCGCGATGCTAGAAACCTTCCTCTGCTTATTTTTCGTTTTCACGCCTTTACCAGAATTCCTAACTGCAGAATCAAGATACCTCTGTGCTTGCCCGATGTAATACAATAAAACATGGAAATCGCATACCTTGTGTTCGATGTTGCTTACTAGCCTTGGCCACTTATTCTTCAGTTTATTATCTAACTCAATCTCTCCATTACACAATGGACATGTATCATTTTTCTTAAATTGAATTTCTTCTGTGAGGTCTCTTTTTTCAACAGATTGTGGCACATTATAGATATTGAATGGAGGTAAGAAATTCTCTAACATATTGTAAAAATCAAGTTCATTCACTAAACCTTCCCATCTGTCAAAGGCTCTTCTAATTTCCAAACTATATGTGGGGGTGTAAGAATCATTATCATATGAATCAAAAGTCCTACTCACCGAACGATTTAGTAGATCATTAGGATCGTATTCAGCGACAAACTCCAATCTGCCACCGCCATCAATAACGATACTGCCAATCCCAAATTCCTCTATAACAGAGTGGCGTATTGACGACATCGCATTCTCAATTAGTGATGATGCTCCGCGAATCAACCTAGCAGTCAAACCGGTGTCCGAATCACTAGCAGACCAGTGTAGTATCCAAGATTGAATCTTTTGAAACTTAATTCCCCAGACATCCCCCTGGATTGAAGTTTTTAAATCATCATTAGTCTTCCAAAATGGATCCAAATTTTTGTTCAAAGAGGGTTCGCCACCCCTTTTTGTTAGATTATAATACGAGATTTCCTCCCAAGGCCAACATCTATCAATTCGGGTCGATTCTGAAGAATGTAATGAACCTAAAAGCCGTAACTCCTTGTCAGTGAAACCTTCTTGTTCTATACCAAAATCTTCTCTTATGCCAATAAATAATATCGCAATGAATCTACGATATGATCGTTTTTTGTCGTTTAAATCAAGCCTGCGAATTGATGCATCTTGATTCAAGAGCGCACTACGAAGGCTAATCCCTCTTTCAAAAGAGGGCAACGAGTCTATGTATCTAGAAAGCCTTAGTGACTTGAGTGATTTTGGGTGAAGAGGCCAATCCATTGGGAATCTGTTTGTTGAAATTTCTGGGTAACCACCCACAATTTGTGCTAAGCGATCATGCCTTGAACCGAACCCAAGAAGTTTTACCGTCTCTTCACCAGGCCATTCAAGCAAGAAATCACGAATCATGTCAAGGGGATGCTCCCCTTCTAGCAACTGATTCTTCGAATCCAAAGTTGGCAAAGAATGATGCCAAGGATTCGGTGCTCCCATGAATGTACGTCAACAATCACCGTTTTAGTTTCATCCATGCTTAGTTGTAGATTAATGAAACGCAGGTTGTACCGTCCTCGCTAAACCAAATCTTACCAGAAATATTCGCACTTTGCATAAATTGTTCTAAGGAAATACCACGCATCCAATCTCTGATTGCTGTACCTCCATGGAAACCATGGATGAACTTGACTCCTCGTATTCGGTCAGCTTTTGCATCTCGTAGTTCTTCCTTGATTCTATTTTTGGCAGCATGAAGTGCTAAATTGTGTAAATCTACCTTTGCGTATCCAGAATCATCTCCTGTGCTTTGTCTAAATGCTCTCAAATGTGGTCGACCTCTGCCTGTACCACGCTTGTGATGGTTTTTGCCGTGCAAAAACCTCTCCATCTGAAACCTTCTGTTGCTCATTGAAACCCCTCCTCAATGATTTGAATTGCTTCTTGACAAACTTCCTCAGGACTCTTATTGCTCGTATCAATAATCACAGGATTGAATTCCTTGTAACCCTCCAAAACCTTCTGTCTCTTACTCTTACTTTGAGCCAATTCTGATTCTTCGCTTGTTTCTGCTTCTCCTCGTCCGTGCAACCTAATCAAGCGATTTTCTTCATCCACAGTTAACAAAATAACCAAGTCTGGAATTCTAATTTCACCTGGATATTGACCCAATTCAACATCATGTTCGAACCCGTCATCCATTGCTGCAAATGCAGCTGTAGATGTCCAATATCTATCCATCACTACGTGGCTATTTGCAATATGTTGCTCAACCTCTTCGCTAGCCACCAAATTTGAAAAGCGGTAATAAGCTCTCCTTTGGAGGGCACTCAAAGAATCAAAATGAGTTCTCGCAGAGCCTTCAGTGATTGATGGTATCATAATCTCTGGTGGACATGACAGTTTTTTGGCATTCAACTTATAGCTGAGTTTCTCAACCAGCGTTGACTTACCAGTGGCGTCCAGTCCTTCGATAACGATGAACCTGTTCACAATGCCACCCCCGTTGAACTCTCCCAATCCCATTCTCCTCCACGAGCATCAAAAGCATCATGGCAAAAACCAGGGCTTACTTCATTCCAACAACTCGCAAAACCATCGTTTTGTACAGTTCCTCTGGAATAAAGGTAGAATCCATTCTTGTTTGTGTAAACACGTCCAAGTGCATCGATCATTGCATAGGTACCAAGCATAGCATCATTGTTTTCAGGCACCACTTGAATCGAGGTTGATGCTAGGGACTTGACATGGCGTCCAATATATCGATCAAACTCTGATTCGGATACAAGAAGGGCTTCTACACGACCATCATTCTCTCCTTCAATCTTCAAAACTTGGAAAATTTTCCAACGTGTCGGATTGATTTTCTTGACAATCTCTGTCATGTCGTCATGCGCATTCGCTGAAGTTACAACAGTATTCAACTTGATACCATAACCAAGCTCATTTGCCATCTCAGCAATATCCAAGGCGCGAACCAAATGTCCAGACACACCATTCTTGAATTCAGATGCATTAGCGCGCCCCATAATTGCATGCATCTGATCGTTTGAAGCATCAACAGAGAGACCTAGCCAGTCTAGATAAGGACGCATAGATTCTAGCCACTTTCTAGACATCTTTGTACCATTAGAAACAATACTAGTTGTCATACCTACTCTCTTGGATTCCTTTATCCATTCATCCAGGTGAGGATGAAGCATTGGCTCTCCACCTACGAAGTTGATTTTCTCAACTCCTTGCTTTGCGAGATCCTGAATAATCTTTAACCCCGAGTTCAAGCTTATCTTTGGTTCATTTCTCTGCTCTTCGAATCCAGCATAGCAGAACTTGCAACGATAATTGCAGAACGCTTCACAGTGCCAGTTAACGGCCTTGGGGGTAGTGATGTTATTTTGTACCATCACTCCAATATGATAAACAAGAAGTGATATTATTGTAAAATATTACAATATCAAAGTATCTTTACTGTACAACTAGATAATATGATGATTGAATACGAGCATGAATACACGCCTATGCTAGCAACGGCCTTTGGATTCCTTTCTAGAAAGGGGAAGAAGGTAAATGGATCGGCGATAAATCAAGCTAAGCATGATTTCATCATTGCTAGTGGTGGTTGTTGTCTGCATTGCGGAACGTCGCTCACGAGGAACAACTCAAACACTGAACATATTCACGATAGAGCACTAGGTGGTCACAATAAGGCTGGAAACAAGATAATTATCTGTATAGATTGTAACTTAGCGAGAAACAAGACAATGCAGGAGTACCTTGGTCAACCAAGCTATTGGAGAGGTTTTCCAGGAAATTGGGACCGCGTAAAGAAGTATCTGCTTTGGAATGCGGTAACAGCAGATAAGGGGCATAGAGCTGGAAGAGTATATCCTGAAGTACACGCTATCTTTGAGGATATTCTCCGCAGCGAGGGAAGGAAAATCTCACCTCCTAAGCACTGGTTTGGAAGAGATGATAATCTTACACTAATCTCTAGCCAAAATAACAAGCGAGGGTTTTTTGTACGTTTTTTTGACAAGATTTTTGGTTACCATAATGTCGAGCAACAAAGCACTATTTCACAAGCGGATTACATGGTTGGGATTGAGACAACTGAGATTGATACCCAAACTGTTAGACCAAGAAAGATAGTTGAAGTTGATGAAACGTTTCGGAGGCACATCCTAGACGCATTAGACAAGGTTGATGGGGAGGTAAATTTAGCAACCTTCTCCAGTTTCTTCAAACTCTATCTAACTAGCCAAGGTTTCAATTTTAAGGGACTGAAGCAGTTTGCGAGATCATATGGGGTGCCTAAGAGTAGGACAAATATCCAGATTCTTCAGGATTACTTCCCAAACGAAATCGACTGGAGATGGGACGGGCAATATACTGTTTTCATTCAAAGAAAGCATGAGGTTTTTGAAGTACCCCACAGAGAAGAAGAGTGAACTGACTTCAATATCAGCGAACTTATTCGGTGTTGCTTATGGAGGTAATTATCAAAATAAACTCCTTCTCACACAACGGATTTCGGAATATATGGCGCCCACTGTACTCACACAAAGAAACAAAATGCCTATTTTTCAATTGTAGAGAATACTCGATGGCAAGAGATTTGATTACATGTTTACAGATGATGTTTGGTATCACCAATCAAACCATAAGTAACAGATTTCAGTCATTGAAAAATTTCTACAACAATGAAGATTCTGATATAATGCAATGTTGTATAGAATTCAGTACAAATAAAGACGATTACAAGTTGACAAGAGTATTTTGTGGGAATGAATCGGTAGAGACAAAATTACAGAGTGAAAATTCAAACTACATATATCGCGGTAGCGAAGCAATTTCAAAAATAGCGAAAATGATTAGGCCGATTTTCGTTCCAAACGGTTACCACAAAATGCACCTGAGAGTTTACGAAACAAGATGTGACAAAACAAACATGATGATTTCTGAACTGATTAATCATTGGTCCGAATCGTCTGGGATTGATGTTTTGAAAACTTACAGTAAAAGGAGAAAGTTACCTTACCACAAATGGAGAAAACAGGATTCTAGTGAGGAAAGTAGTTCAATCGTTAACCTGTTCTCAGTACTGGCAAGAGCTACACTAAGAGCGAGAGTGTTCGGATCTTGTCCTTCTGTAATCTGTTTCGTGGATGTAAATTCATTAGAAAAATCCGAAATTAAGTCACTGATCGATCTAGTTTCTAATGTATGCAGGGTGGAAAGATTGGATCTTTTACTGATAACCTCAAAACACGAGGATATAGTCTCTGAATTCGCTCAGAACTTAGTCCCTGTTGAAAATTAGATCATAGTAAAGTATTCGTTGAAGTCCTCGAAAGTCTGGATAGCCTCTTCTGAAAGATCATCTTTCCACCACCACCCTGCGTGGTTACCTGGAAATAATGTCTTTGAGAGCACATTTGCCTTGGTTTCACTCAAAATAAAACTGGCAGAATAATTGATGCAAAGAGCTTCTATCATGCCGGCTGCATGTATCACTTTTCCTCCAATGGAAAAACTGTCTGAAAATTCACACCTCGAATTTAGAAATTCCAAAAGCGAAAGATTGTCATCATATTGGCATTTTTGCAACTTCTTTAGTGCAGATTTTGATTGTGACTTTAACTCAGAAATTTCATCTGATGAAAGTGTTAGATTCTCAGATTTTCCGAGTAATGAAACAATGTTATCGATTGTGTTTACATTTGGTTCTAATTTTGGAAGATGTTCAATTTGCATCAAATGATAATCGGGTAAGGGTTGGATCCAATTTTCCATTCTTCTCCTCATTTGAACATCTGAAAAATTCATCCTTTTCATGAAGTACCAAATCGGTTCAATATGATTCCATTCATACGCCTTGTGAAGATATGTCGCCAGTAATGCATATCCTGCCCTTCTTGGCCTTGGTCTTTTTTCTATGTCTGAGAAATTTTGCAGATAAGCCTCATGGAGTTTAAACGATTTAAACAACGAGAGAAACCAATCATTGTTCGTTTGGATGTAAGTATACTTCTCAACATCTGTCTCTGATTTTTTCTTATTTGTGTTAACTTCCTTAGGTTCAGATTTCTTACCCTTTTTGTCATCGTTACCAGATTGACCTTTTCTGGAATCATTACTTCCTAACATGAGTTCTTTCCGATTCCCCACAAAGTATGGAGGATTCAACTTGTAGTATCTATCATCTTTTATTGCGCTCCTGTAGAGAGATTTGATCCGATATCTTACTCTATGATCATCTCCCCGTCCAGAAAAAGGTGTTCTCATTTTTTCTTGTTCTAGTTGTTCTAATGTAAGGTTCCTATGAGTCAATATTGTGCCTGCTGTCTTTCCATCGACAATTGAAAAAAAATCGGGATCCTGAACTGTTTCGTCAATCATTTCTCCACTTTTTTCATCGACTCTCGCACATCCAACGCAAATGCCATCAGGGGCTTCGGTCATCGTATAGCCATGCGCAGCTAAGTCATCCTCATCCCATAGGAAAAGACCGCTAGTACCGCATGATGTGCACCAATAATCTACTGGGTTCTTGAAAGAATCACCGTTTGTTCTAAGACCTGGCCAATTACCAAAAATATCATCGTAAGTGTCGTTTGACAAAATATCACTTCCACCCTAGATGTTTTCGTACCCAAATCGCTACAAATTTACCCAATTCAGTTAACACATAACGGCTAGTTCCTACATCGTTTACACGAATAATGAATTTGTTAGAAATCAAGTCTCCAGCTAGCCTCGTATGATTTTTCTCAATGCTAATTTGTTGGCCTATCATTTCAGAGAGTGGTTCTACAAACCGTGATAAATCTTTGAAAGTTAATCCATTATTCTTAGATACGCTGCGGTCGCGATTAATGAAATCTTTAAGATTTAGCGGAGATTTGGGCTTTGAAAACGCCCCCTCTTCAAAGTATAACATTACCAACAAGGTCATCAATTTACTTTCATTTACTTTCTTTAACGATTCAAGGGCAAGATAAGAAGGAAGTGCGAGGACGTGGTCTGCCTTAGTAAATGGAGAGTTTTCAACAGTAGTTCCCGTCACGCCAACCCCTTTTTTCGATTTCAAAACATAGTACAAGTTTGAGCGAGATGCGGTAATAAATTCGGACAATTTAGGTAGTAATTTACTCACACACCCAGTTATGTCAAAATTCCAGTTGTGTGTGTCATTTTCAAATTCAAATTTCCTAATTTCAGCGAATATTCTTAATTGGAATTCCAATGAAAAATCGCTTTCTGAAGACGGATTTATCACCACGATTGGAGAAATTATTCTGAAATCATCTTCATCTATTTTCCTTGCAAGCCTGTTTCCATACTCTTCTAGCTCACTTTGGATCTCTGAAAAATCGGGGTTATCGATTAAATCATCAAATGAGTATACACCAGATTCCAATGTATCTGAATACCTTTGCAGAATAATCAAGTGACTATCATGCGCTTCTATTTTTGAAAGAATGTTGAGGAAGTTCTTGCTCCCTCCTTCAATCAATCTTCCAAAGGAAATTAACAACTGCTTGAACTTTGGAGATTGAATGTCTAGCCTTTGTTCAGACCAGTACTTCAAGGCTACAGGAAAGCCTTCTGGAGTTAGTTTGTAGAGAGTTGTATCGCCCCTGGCGGTAACATTTTTGCTTCTAGAATTAGTTTTCAATTTCTCTATGAATCCACTCTTAATACACGGTAATGATGCTGCCTGAACTCCCGATATCTCTGTGACACCATCCTCAGATGCAATTGATGCAGAATCGAAAAAATTAGTTGTTTTTTTTGCCGTCAATTCGAGAATTGCTGACATAAGTTTTGGAGAAACATCGGATTTTAATTGACTTTCATTGTGGACGTAAGTTGAACTGTAACCACCATCCCAATTTACAGAATTGCTTCCAAAGGAATTTGAAACAACCCATAACAAATGAGAATGAAGGCTACTTCCTCTTCCGTGCATTGTAATGGTTGATTCTAAATCAGAGTAAGCTGAAATCATTTCATTCGCAATATTCCAAGATATACCGCTTAGCTGATCTGAGTCTTCGATTCCGTCAGTGGATAATGGAGTCAATTTCTTGACATTGCAATTAATTCCATTGTGAGATGCCTCATCAACCATTTTATCACTTGAGTCAAGACTATTTGTTGAAAATATTACCATGTTTTCAACGTTTAAAGTTCTAAAACTCTGTAAGTGATTTTCAGTGAATACGTTCCCATCCTGCGGCCCTGGTGCAATTGTAAGTACAGTATTCATCATAACCCCTCATAATATGCTGGTTTTTAGAGATATACTCCATCTTTACAATAGCATAGAGTGTGACAAGTTGTAAATAATTACAAATCAATAAAATATGAAACATATTAAAGTACGAATGATTAGTAATAATATGAAAAGATTGATTGCTCCTATCGGAAGGTCAAGACTGAATATACTTGCAGCCATCGAGAGAGTAAACCCAGCCGTAGTGATTGCAATCACAACCGACCAAAACAATAGAATCGATGAAGTTGCACTTAGACAAGCTACTGGAATTAGTGACTTGAAAGTCATAATCCGTTCAGTTTCAAACGCATTCGACACAGAATGTGTTCGAGATGAGATGTTAGCCATACGCGATGAATTTCCGCCCTCGGAAGATGATTTCACCCTAATTTCTGGATCAACAAATGAAATATCGTTCCTAAGCCATATGCTATGGCCTGGAAAGATTGTTTCGATAAAACGGGGATTGGTTTCTAGCATTGACGGAAAAGATGATGAGCACATAATTGCCAATAAGAATGTTCTAGATTTATTTGGATTGCAAGACATAGAAGGAAATCTTCACAGAAACGGTGAAACTGAGAAGCTTTTTCCTGGGTCAAGTTCGTATTCAATCGATAGGCTAAGAGGACAAATTCGAATAACGTGGAGGTTAAATGCACGGAATTTTTTATCCTCCTCCATAAGTTTACGGAATCATGTAGAAAAGAAATCTGAGCTATACGGCTCGAAGACATTTCATCATGAGGTATACTCTCCAGAAGATTTTCGATTACACGAAAAAATCCGCGAAATGATCACCATTAATTTGGAGGAAGAAGAATGAAAATCCACTTACATTTGAGTTGTCATCACCCGATAAACTGGAATTCTGTCATAAAAATATTGAACGCTCACAAACCAAATTTTATTTCATTTTGCCACTATGATGACCGAGATATTTCGCAATTAAATTTAGAGATTCCACGGCGTATACTCACCAAATTTCCCAGCATAAAAAAATATGAACACATCAACATGAAACTAGATGAGAAACCTACTAATTTGAGAGACCACGAAATCCGTTTGGATGTGAGACTTGGCGCTTCTTTTTCTCAAATAATGATCAAAGAGATTCTAGGCGAAGAGTGTAAGTTTTACTCGACTTCTTACAACGGAAGCAAATTAGTAAGATTGGATAAACAAGAATCATGTGAAATTGCACAAATAGGTCCTTTGGAACTACTAGAATTATCTGGAACTCAATACTCTCTAACACCTGTCTCTGAAAAACCATTCAATTTCGATGAATATCTACCAAAAATAATTGATACGGGAGACCAGGCTAAACTAAATCCTAAGGTGCTCCTATCCCTTGGTACTCTAGATCCCAAAACCTTGAAAGTTAGACTCACAGACTCTGATGGTAATGTCCTTGATGTCGATTCTAGAGGACATGATGGATTTTGGTATGAAGACATAGTAATGAGAAAATTAGCTATCAATTTCGCTGGCAAAAAAGAGGTTTATGCCAATGTTACTCGGAACCAAAGCAGCGAAAATAAACAGATTAGATTGGGATTACAGAGAATTGTGAAAAAATTAGAACAACAAACAGATTTGGTTATTGGTGAATTAGCTAACCTCTTCGGGAACGAAGTCTCTAATCTTGCTCCTGATGAGATAAGTGAGATAATAGAGAGTACAAGTGCGATTGATTTGAAAGGCCTAGTGGACGATCTTGTCTACAACCTCATTTTCAGCACTGGTGCAAAAAATGAATTTGATGGATTTTTAGTTGACGCAAATGGTATCGAAACTGTTGAGATAAAAACGAGTTTACCTAAGTTAAAGCAGGCAAGGAAATTAGAGACATTCAGTAGGTATCACAGCCCAGTCAAGGGATTAAGGATGTACCTAGTGACAAATTTTATTTCCTCATCGAAGGATTATGAAAGAAGATTCCTAAAACTGAGGCGCAACTTAGGCTTGGAGAAAATAGATGTCCTGCCTATCGCTTACGACAATCTATTCTAAGCCCAACCAATGAAAGAGTCTGGATTCTCTTCCTTGATTTTATTCAATTTATTTTCCAAATCGCTGTACTTTTCCGTCTTCAATTCGGCAACAACAGAAGTACCGCTTACTAGATCGATCGTAGCTGTACCCTCTTCTGTGAGGAACCATGACCCTCCATCAAAGAAGAGTAGGTCCATGTCGCATAGGATCAAGAACAAGTTTTCGGGAATAATTTCCGTGAAGTCCTTTACCTCGCCTTTTCCAAGTTTCAAATAACTAAGAACTTCGTACGGTAAATGCATTACAAGTCCCAAGGCATTTAGTTGCGGTAGTTCAATCACATCTCTATTGGGCATTGGTTTTGCTTCGCCCTGAGGCATAGATACATAGAATGTTTTCATACCCAAAACAAGTCCGGAATAACTTCCTGCAGCAGCCATGTGCATCGTTCCACCTGTTATTCCGAGCCTCCATATCAACTGACTATCGTGTAATTCTTCTTCTTCGTTCTTTATGCTGATAACCTGATTTAGTATCGAAGTTACAGCGGATTTGTCGAATAAATTCTCGATTACTTTTACTCCCCCAGATCTAAATGTGTAATGCTTAGACCAGTCATTGAGTCTGCGTTTATGCTTTGTAGCGAACTTTTCTGATGTGACGATATAGACTACTCTTGGTAAATAGCGCTGGATTGAAGTTAGTGCGTGTTCCGTTCTCTCACCCATGAATAATATTAAACCGAAATTGTCCTCTTGGTCATTGCCCATATTATTACCAAATGGTGCAATGTATTAATTCAATAGGGTGGTAAATTTTTACTTATATTATTGTACTTGAATAACAAAACAACTCGAGTATGATCTTGAAAAATCCATAATTTTACCAAATCTGCCAACATACAGCTTGCGAATTTATTGTAATTTTTTACAGTTACAATACTGCTTGAATATCAAATTATACAGAGGGTACCGTATGTCAAGACAAAATCGCAAACTAAGCCACCACAAACCACGCCATAACAATAGGCGACGCTTACGTAATGGGGATATCTTCCAACCAAGACCAACACGAGTATACACCCGACCATGCGGCTGTTCTAACAAAGATATCCAAACCAAGAATACTATCATGATGAAGGAAATTCTGCGTTCTAGACCAGAGTGTAATTGGACATCAGAGGGCTGGATTTTTACTATTTCTTCTAGATTGACCAAGAGATTCGGCCGTTGTATCCGACATCTAACTGAAGATGAAAAAAACATTCTCAAAGAAAGGGGGCTGACTCTATGATTTGTTTGTGTCACATAAATTCAATTTCGTCAAAAATCGTGTGGTTTATACATCACTGGGATGTAATTGATGAGGTGGTGGCATGAGCTTGACATTTTACTTGAGTACCCCCGGAGTAGAAGTTGAGCACATCGCAACTGACAGCAGCAATATTCGATTCACGGGCAAGGATACTAGAATTATCCACATCGATGGTTTGTCTTACGGTGGCACACTATTTTTGGAAGACTTCCCATCACTCGAAGAAATACACGTAAAGAGCCCAGGAGTTGGGATTTCATTCAACAAATTTCCTGATAATACTATCAGAATTTTTGGAGTATTTGAAGAAATCTCAATCAACCACGATGACCAATTTTTGACTTTGAATAGGCACGTTGCCATAGATTACAATCTGATGCAAGCAAGCATACCAACGATGTGGGGGGCAATCATAACTAAGGATTCAGATGAACCAAGGGGGAAGATGGATGCTTTGATGCTTTATGCAGAGGATGCCGAGAATGTTATCATTCCAGATGGTTACTGCAACGTCTCAATCCTTGGAAATAAGAATTTACAGCACATTGAGACCTCTGGGACTCACGAAGTATCAAAAATTACCATCCAAGATGCTGAGAATTTGAAGAGCGTAAACATCAGAAAAAGAGTAGTTTATTGTTCCATTAAGGCATGTAAATCAATATCACGCATAAGTGGCTTTGGAGAGTTTCTCAAACTTGACAGCATCTCTTCTAAATCCCGTTCATTGACAATAGGGGGGTACTGGCAAGAAGTACCCCCCTGGTACAAAGAAATACATGGCCAACTAGATTTACCAAATCTAGACCCTGAAATATCTCTTGATGACATCAAAACCTGCAATGACTTGAGCGGTGTTAGATTTATTGTTGATCCATATGATGATTCAGGAGCTGGTCTGTTGTTCGACAGAATACCGGATGTTGATTTTTCATTCGGGGTTGAAATCCCAGTATTGCTTGACCTATTGTCTAGCTCAAAATCTAGTAGAGAATTAGCCGCATTTTCTCAGTGGTGTGAAGGTGAACTTGGTTTCAAAGAACAATATCTTGGCATGAGAATCGCTGCTGCATTGATATATCGTGGAGTAATGCCACAGGAGATAATCAAAATTAGAAACTCAATATTTTGCTCCAATCGAAATAGATGGTATAGCCATTCAAAAATGAACCAATACGGTTGGAGCAAACCTATGGATTCCGTAATACCATTTCATTATGTAGATCTTGAAATTTGGCTTAATACCGATTTGAGTACCGAATTTATTGGATTGGAAAAGGAAGAAAGTTCACTCACCAGCAGGAGTCGAATTAATCCATTTGGTAATGTAAACACGACTAGAACGCCACACAAGAATAGGTCCATTCGAGATTTGCTCAATTCCAGCTTAATGGCAGTCAAGTCAAACAACAGGCCAGAAAAAGCAGAGGCAAAACTCGTTTACCTAATTGATGAAATTTTCTCGAACAAACTGATTTTGTCAGACAGCGTTTGCGTCCAATTCCTCGTTAAGAATTATGATTTTACACGCTCGGTTCACCCTAATTTAGTAGAGAATATGGTCAATACAATTCTTGAAATCGATGTGGATGCATCAACTAAGGCTGCTATTCTATTTGCATTAATCGAGATTAACAACTCAACAAAGGCGAGGGTTGCCCTAAGAAAGATCAAATCTTCAGAAGGAATCTCTCTCAAAGAAGCCAGAGCGATAGACACTGTTTCCCTTCTTGGAAAGAAAGCCTTTGACTCAGGAAAAGTAAGCAGGCCGGAATGGCCATACATCAAAAATTGGAGAATTGAATACAAAAACAAGGAGGAATGAATTATGAATAATATTAGCATATCAAAGGCAAAAAAACTACTACAACATCAACTGAACATACTATGGGAAACCCCTGAGAAATCAGATTTAGTCCCCCCATTGATGATATGGGGACCGCCCGGGGTTGGTAAATCAACATTCATCAGAAAACTCTGTGAGGAGAATAAGATTGGTTTCATTGATGTAAGACTTGCACAAAGAGAGCCCGTTGATATCAGAGGCCTACCCGTTCCGAGAGATGACAAATCCGGTATAGACTGGATAGTTTCATCGGAATGGCCGAGAGAGGGTGACGAAACATCTCCTGACAAGGGAATCATCCTATTCGATGAGATTACTGCTGCAGACAGTTCGTTGCAGGTTGCTGCTTACGAATTTATTCTAGATCGTAGATTGGGTCAATTATACCAAGTTCCTGATGGTTGGTACATAGTTGCGGCCGGAAATAGAACCAGTGATGGTGCTGTAGCTAGAACAATGTCTAGTGCTTTAGCAAACAGATTTTGTCACATAGAAGTGGGTGCTAATTCAACCGGATGGATTGACTGGGCGCTAAAAAATGACATCAATCCAAATGTAATTGGTTTCATTAGATACATGCCACAACGCCTGTTTTCCATGCAGGGTAACAAGGAAAGAGGTTGGCCAAGCCCAAGGAGTTGGGAAAGAGTCTCCACTGAAATCGATGCAGCAGAAAAACATCATCTGGACAAAGACATCCTCCACATTATCATCGAAGGTTTAGTTGGAAATGGTGTTGCCATGGAATTCATGGGATTCATCGAATGGGCAGATAAATCTCCGGACATTGAGAGAATGCTAAGGAGAGAAATCAAAGCAAAGGTACCCGGCAGATCCGACCAAAGGTTTGCAATGGCATCCGCACTGATTTATCACCTTAAGCAGACCGATAAACCAGAACAATTGATTGACGGCTTGTTCGATGTTATGGTTGAATTCCCTAACGATTGGTTACAACTGATACTACACGATGTTGAGTTGAGTATCGAAGGTTTCATCGATATCATCTATGAACACCCTAGGTTTGATGAGATTGCAAATAAAATTACTCAATCTAGATGAGGTGATTTTATGTCTAACATAAAGGAAAAAACAGTTTCATTCGCTGAACCAAGTGAAGAAGATAAAACTGCAAAAAGTGAATCTTTGACCAAGTGGATGGACTCGCGAATGGAATTAGTAAGTTTGAGGCCATTCATTGGTGCCTTGGCTATGAACCTAGAACTGATTCCAGTCGTGGACCATCGATGTATGACTGCATGTACTGACGGGCGCAGGATTTTCTTCAATCCATACTACCTTTCTACCTTGACTGATGAGCAAAAACTAACTTTACTTGCACACGAGATTTGGCATTGTGGGCTTTCACATTTTACGCGCGAACATGGACGAATTGAAGACCATGTAATGTGGAATCATGCAATTGATCATGAGGTTAATTCATTGCTAGAAGGAGATGGTTTCATACTACCAAAAGGATGCATTTTGTACGAGGAATACCGAGGTGAGTCTGCAGAGACTGTTTTTGAGAAAATTAAGAATGGTGAAATCAAAATGCGGGGAGAGTGTATGGACGACCACAGCATCTCAAAACCAGCCTCAGAAGACAAGAAGCCAGGAAATGACGGGACAGATGGTTGGTCAACAATTACCGAAGACAAAGATGGTAATATTACTGCAAAAATTGATTCTGATTTCACACCCGCGAGAAGTGACGATGTTTGGAAAGAGTGGAAGACAAAAATGATGGCTGCCGCACAACAATGTAAGGAGCGGGGAGAAAACTTAGACAAATACGGTAGACTTCTTGATGATTTATTTTCGTCAAAACTACCATGGCAGGAAATTCTTAGACAATATCTTACTCCAATGTTTGATTCTACTAGGAAATGGCTACCTCCAAATCGCAGACACGTACACAAAAAGGTATACTTGCCATCACTTCAAAAAGAGAAACAACTGAAAATCGTAATCGCCATCGATACAAGTGGTTCCACAACAGGAGACATTGTGAAGACTTTTGTTAGCGAAGTTTTCTCAATTTTAAACGCGTTCGGAGGTTACGAACTAAAATTAATTCAATGTGATTTTGACATTCAGGATATTAGTATTCACGATGTTTCCAATCCATTCGTGCCTGATGATTTCAAGCTGCTAGGAGGAGGAGGAACAGATTTCCGTCCTGTATTCGATTTAATCAAATTAGGAGATGAACCCCCTGAAATATTACTATACTTGACGGATGGTTACGGTACCGCACCTCAAAACAATCCTAATTACCCAGTCATTTGGGGAGTAATTGAGGGTGGGATAAAACCCGCACCATGGGGTAAAGAGATTGAAATCTCAATGGGTAGGAAGAATTTTTGATTACATCCTTTGAAACAAGCCATCTGATTTTTCCCATCTTTCCCGTTTGAAATCCTTAGTAGTTGGAATATTTTCAAGGAACATTTCGACCGATTTATCGAAATTAACCGCTTCGTCTTCGGTGACGAGCCCGACCCACCACATAGTCTTGGGACAAACAGGTTTGATTCCATCTCCCTTGTTTAGCCCACCTCTGATGTACAATCTTCCATTCGATTTCTTGTTGGGTTTTTTCCAGTTGTGATCAAATCTGATAAGCCCGAAATTCTCAAGATGCTTCAGCAGTTTTCTCTGCAACCTTTCCAAAATATCCTCAACTTCCTTCTCTCCACCGGGCATTATCAAATGTATCTCATCCCCACCGAGTGCTCTAGGACCAAATTTCATTTCATCTGAATCAAATTCGGGATACAATGTGTCTGATGCGCTTATGAAAGCAGCTAATACCCCTTCAATTACGGGTGCAACAATTCTTGCTTTTTCGAAACTTTGTAGCCAATTACTACGATCCCACAATAACTCCCCAAGTTGAATACAATCTAGATAAACGAATGTCCTTTTTTCCTCTCCAATTTTCTGGGGCCTTACTGAAAAAACATTCTCTTTGCCTCTCAGAGAAAGTAAGTCTTGCCATAGTGATTGAATTAGCCTGAACCTCCTAATCCCTCTAGCAGCTAGAAACCCTAGCGAATTGCACCAAATAGGCATGGTCTCTAAATTATCTTTCCATGATTCATTTTTCCTATTGACTGGGCTGTGTTTTTGAGTTGCTAAAGTACTAATTGGACAGGCTCCACCGCTCCACGAAACCTGAATAAGTCTGTTAGTTAAATCCGATATCGAATTATCTGCCTCTGCTTTAGTTAATGCTCTGAATATACTACCCGAATCTCTTGAATCTGAAGCATCACATGCATCCTCCAGTGTTTCAACAAAGATTTTGTTGAAGACTTCACTGAATTTTCGATGTATCTCTAATTGCACAAGATTAGATTGTTCGAAGAATAGTGCCCTTCCTGGTGTCCTTGACATCAACCAAGCATTACCTCCAAACACTTTCTGAGTTTCAGAATACGCTTTGTCAACAGCTTTCTCAAAACAAACTGTAATGATAATACTCCAGCCCCATTTCAGTTTCCAATCTAAATTTAGGTACTTTGATGCTTTGTGGATATCTTTCAGAGAAATTTGAAAAAGGCGTCCTTTTGTACCAAAATAATTTCTCAAGATTCTATCTAGATTGTAAGTACTGGTTCTAGGTGCTGATATCCGCGCAATAGAACAAAATGAGAGTAGCCTATTTGCTAACAATTTGTGATCTTCTTTGCTGTTTTCGTGGTCTCTAATGAACACCAAAAACTCCAAAGCCATTGACATAAATTTCTTCTCAGAATTTTCTGATGAAGAGAAAAGTCCACTCTCGAAAATACAAGCATGGATACAATCTGCTAGTGATACAAATTTCCAGTTTTGGTTAAACTCGGTCATTATCTCCAACGGGTAATTTGTGTAAGATGAAAGGATTGTAATTCCAACTTGATATGGGTCTAACCTGTTTGAATCGAATTCAATATTCAGATCCGTAATTTCGTTGTTTCCCCCATTTCCAGAGATGTTATTGTCAACATTTTTTGAAGAAGTTCCAAACCTATGATTATCTTGCAGACCCTTTGAGATTTCTGAAGGACCTCTAGCCAGGTCCAGTAGTAAGCGTCTAATCCTTTTGTAGCCTTCAGAATCATCAAACAACCACGGCCTAACCCTTGCCGATAACATGCTCCAACCAGATTGGACACTGAACAAACCTTGCTCAGTCAACCAGGTCCTTGGCATGTGTTTAGTTTAGTGATATAGTATAATACAACTTCTGTAGAGAGGTTTTTATCACCCCTCCCCCATATCTCCTATGCTATTGTTCTGTAAATTATTACACCTAACGGTTTTCTGAGCAATTATACTAGACGAGGGAGAATTATGGTTACAAACGCTGCAAGGACTTGGAGAATTATCGCTAGGATCGATGATGAGATTATTGTAAAACAAGCACCGACTGTTGAGAAAGCAATACGATCGGCTAGAAATGCAGTATGCCAAAGACTCTGTGACTCGGCTGGCATAGAGTACGAATTAGGATGGTGGAAGGGTATCAGACACAAGGCCCGTAGAGATTTTGTAGATAACTTCCTAGGTAGGCCGCTGCTTGTGCAAATTGACGATACCGTAGAAGTAGAGCTACATGAAGTGCCATATGAGGTATACTCAACAGAACAAGTAAAACTAACATTTAGAAAAATGACGCTTATGACTGTCGACAATATCGATGCATGGGGCAATCTACATTGGGGCGAAGGCGAAGATGAGAAGTTTCAGCTCCTTGGTCAAAAATTACCCATACCAAAGCATTTGACACCTACCAAAGGTTTAGAAGAAGAAGAGGTCATTGCAATAAGTGATGCACAGACCTGTGTCGAAATTTGTCCAAGCTGTAATGAGACCATCCCGTTTGGAACAATAATACTGATCACTGAAAATTACAGATTGCTGCCTGCACAATGCTGTGGAAATATGATTTGGTCAAAAGAAGATGATAGCATAATTAACGAAGACATGAATTGATTAGAAAGAAATTAGGAGATGAGAGCATGAATACAATACCAGCAACAGAAGAGAATTTGAGAACAGAGAACGATGTACATCCATTTGATGAAGACCTACCAAAGAAACTGGAGGCAACTATGCACCCAGTATTAGTTGACGGAATCAAAGGTGTTGCCACTACTGGCACCCTTGGTACTTACAGTGACAGGATTGTCCTCTCTCTAGAAGAGGAACATCCCGATCTAGGCAAGGAATTTGGAACCAAGTACTTCATTTTCAAAGAACCGGGATTAGTTATGTGGGGCCACGAAGAGAAAAGTTTCACCATTCACAAGATTGTCTGATTTCAGCCAAGCATTGACATTTGATTGCAGAGTGGGAGTGGCATGGACGAAGCGTCTGTGCGCTATACCAATGCGGTTCTCATCGATGATGAACAGCGCACGCACACAGGAGATTTCCTCCTACATTCAGACGGAACCTGGTCCAAATCAAACGGTGATGAAGACGTCGTCCACAACCTAGATGGTAGTAAGAGGCTGATTACCCGCTCCTTCCAAAATTGGCATACTCACCTGCCAATGCAACTCAACGCTAGAGATTTCTCTGATGGATTACCATTGGAAGAATGGCTGGATAAATCCATCTTCCCAACCGAGATGAAACTCACCAAGGAATATGCCCGTATTGGAGCCCTTGCCTCTGCACTTGAGATGATCAAGACCGGCTCAACATTCGCGTGCGACATGTATCACTTCCCCGAATCAATTGTTTCCGCCCTAAATGATGCTGGCCTTCGTGGCATTGTATGTGGACCGCAGACTCAATGGCCTCCTAGAGAAGGTGGAGATGATGGCTCCGTCAGAAGAGAATTGGAGTCGCAATTAGCCTCAAATAAACCAGACGAAAGAGTACATTATGGTGTTGCAACTCATGCAATTTACACCTGTGATGAAAATACATTACTTGGTGGAAAAGAGCTTGCTGAGAAGTATAATGCGCACCTTTCAATTCACATATCTGAAACCAGAAAAGAGGTTGCTGACTGCTTCAAGAAATCTAGGATGTACCCTGTTGAATATCTCGATAGCATAGACTTCTTCATTCCAGAAAGAACAATCTGCGCTCATGGTTCATGGGTTAAGAAATCCGAAATGAGAACCATGGCCGATAGGAGAGCAATACTAGCACACTGTCCATCCTCAAACATGAAACTCGCATGTGGAGGGACAGCTTCTCTACCTGCATACAAGGAAGCAGGAGTGGAGGTTCGCCTAGGAACCGATGGACCTGCGTCAAGTGGTTCGGGCCTAGACATGGCTCACGAAGCACGTATGGCGTGCCTGGTACAACGCCACGACCACTGGGATGCATCTGCACTGGTCGCAAAGGATGCTTTCGCTATGGCAACTACAGGCAGCCAGGATTGGGCAGTCTGGGACCTCAATGACATCCGCATGAACCCTGTTGGCAGAGAAAATGAAAGGCATATTTCGAACCTAATCTACAACGGTGGACGATGTCTAGACCTGTGGGTAGATGGAAATCCACTGATGCAATCAGGAAAAGTCACTTCTATTGACGAAGATGTACTTCTCAATGAATTCAATAGTTGCGTAGATGATTATTACAATTTTTAACAACGTGCATCTCAATTCGTTGGATAATCAAACTCCAGTTACTCCATAGTTGCAATTAAGTCTTCAATACCTGCTAAATTTGTGACGTATACTCCGTTTATACAATCTTGAACTAACTTTCTTGCTTTTGTGGTTGTAACCAATATTTTGGTAACTCTTTCTTTAGGAATATTGAATGCTAGTTGGAGATTTTCAAGTCTGAGTACTTCCTCCAGAGTTTTATTTTTACATCGTTCTTGATTCTCGCACCAAGCAAATTTACAACTCACATAAAGCAAATTACCATTGTTATGGATTGCGATTATGTCCTCTTCTCTTCTGGCATTCAATTCCTTTCTCTCAGAACCAAATTCAACATTTACAGAAACGTCATGTATACTACGACTTCTTACAAAACAGGCGGCTGCGAGCTTCTCCAATGCAAATCCAGCATCATTAGTTGATTTGATTTCTGTTAATTCCAATATGTTGTGTTCATCGAACCAATGTTGTAAATTGCTAGTTTTACTTTCAGAGTCAACAATCGATTTTAGCGATATATCGTCTATAATTAAACTGGGTTTGCTATGGGATTGTACCCATTCAAAATACCATTCAATAGAGGATTTGAAAGGTAAATCATGTTCTTTGCTTTCAATCCTTAAACCATCATTGTCCTGTTTATTCAGACTAAACCATTGAATAATATTCCCTTGTGGTTTTGTAAAACAAACATAAATCGAATTTATTCCAACTATCGAACCAACCTCGGAGCATATCCTATCAAAGATAATTCCCAAGTGAAGGGGCAGA
>MDTD01121562.1_pt1 | contig 21484 bp, 18 predicted proteins | sample 811221 | NCBI WGS metagenome assembly MDTD01 (sample SAMN05326646, study PRJNA326480) | marine metagenome | isolation source: seawater | place: Pacific Ocean: South West | collected 2011 | reverse complement strand
ATCCAATGAATCAAAAATCTCTGAAGAAAGTCTAAGAGAATATCTTGAAACAGGTGTTGTGCAATCACCAAATACAATATATGAAAAAATTTATAAACTAAAACCAGCTGAAATAATCAATATAAGCTTTAAGAAAAATGAAATCAAAAAGATATCAAAAACTTATTGGAAGCCTAAAGATTTTATTGATGAGAAAACATTTAAAGATGATGAATTTTTTAATTTATTTTCTGAATCAGTACATTTAAGAACACTAGCGGATGTTGAAGTAGCAAACTTTTTATCTGGGGGTATTGATTCAACTTCAATAACCAAAAATCTAAATGATAATGGTAATAATTTAAATACATTTTCTGTTAGGTTTGAAAATTCTAAATATGATGAATCAAAATGGTCAAGACTTGTTGCTGAAAAATACAATACAAATCATACAGAAGTCGACCTAAAAATTGATATATCTTTTGATAAAGTAAATTCTATTTTATCAATTCTTGACGAACCATATTCAGATCCTTCCGTAATTCCTTCCTATTTATTATGTAACGCTATTTCGAAAGAATATAAGGTTGCAATATCAGGCGATGGTGGAGATGAATTATTGGGAGGATATCAGAGGATTTCTAATTCTTTATTAAAAAAATCAAAACTTCAAAATATGTTATCAAACCTTTATTCTTTCTACCCTCCATTTTTAGGTTCGGGAGCAAATCTTACGAAATTTTCTAACGATATCGCTAGAGCATACAGCTCCTATCTTTATGATGAAAAATTTTTAAATTTTCTTGGAATAGAGTCAAATAAATCAGCTTTTGAAACACAAATTAGAGACTTGAATATAAGTGACTATAAGAAATTGTCTCTCATGGAATACAATTTATTTTTACCAGAAATGATGATGTTAAAAGTTGATAGAACATCTATGGCTAATTCTTTAGAGGTAAGATCTCCTTTTGTTGACCATAAACTAGTCGAATATGTTTTTTCTCATCGGCCAAGTTATTTTAATATTGGAAACCCCAAAAAAATATTAAAACAATATCTTGTGGATGATTTTGGAACCGACTTCACTAATAGGTCAAAAATGGGATTCATTTTTGATCTTGAATCTTTTATATATTCTAATAAAAATTTAATAAACGATAGTTTGGATTCCTTAGATATAGGAATTCAAAAAAACGTTTTTTCTTACTTTTCAAAGTTTAAAACTAGGATAAATGCAAACAGGATTTGGAAACTGTTAGTTCTCTCAAACTACCTAACTAAATAATATTATTGATGTCCTTTATCATTTCTTTTTTAATAATTTGAAAACTATATTTTAAGCCAATTGTCTCACAAGCATTTTTTTGCATATCAATTACTTCGAGATTATTTAAACTATAAAATTTATCCAAAGTTTTAATGAAATCTTTTTCAGTTAAATCAAACAAAAAACCATTTATTGAATTATCAATTATTTCTGAATGGTTTTCAATATTACTTGCGAGAACAATACAACCATTACCCATAGCCTCTAAAAGCGTTTTAGGATTACCTTCAAAATTAGATGGTATTGCATAGAGTTTATATTTTTGGTAAATTTCAGAAATATTATCATGATTTATTTTTCCTAAAAAATTTACTTCTACATTTTTATCCTTAGATAGATTTTTAATTTTGTTTTTTTCAGGACCCTCTCCCACAATATCAATCGATATGGATTTTTCGTATTTTGACAATGAATTGATTAAGAATATATAATTTTTTTGTTCCACAAGTCGCCCGACACATAAAATCTTATTTGAGTATCTTTTATTTTCTGTATTTTCCTTAGTTAATCCCGTCCAATTTCTTGTAATTTTTACTTTTGCATTTTTAAAACTATTCTCTAAAAAATTTTTATCACTCAAGCTGGTTACTGTATATAAATCTGAATACTTTAAGGAAAGCTTGGTAAGTGCTCTGTAAAAATAAATAAATAATTTATTTTTATTCTCATTGATACTAAATTGATAGGCATCATAACCTGTTCGAATCATGAGAGGTTTTTTAGTTAATTTTTTGGTTATCATGCTAATCCAAGAACCATCCAACTGGTTTTGAAAAATAAGATCACTTTTTTCAACTTCTTCTTTAATCTTGAATGGAATAAAAAAAGAGTAAATAAATCTTAAATACTTATTATCAAAGTATTTAAGATTTTTGTAAATTGAGATAATTTCAATGTATTGCTGAAGGTCAGGGCTATTTAAAACAAACCCCTTGTCATACGATATAAATTTAAATTTTATGTTTTCTGATTTAGCAATCTCTTTAAATATTTTTAACTCTCTATTTAAAGTACCATTCTTTTCCCATGTTTCTAATGAGTAATCGTAAGTAAGAAAAACTGAAATAATTTTCATAAATTAATAACATTGTAATAATTTTACGGATATTAAAAGGTCTTAATTAAATAAGAAAAGTTGATTAATATAAATATTTAATGTGGAAAATTTAATTAATTTACCAAGCTTTGTATATTACGATAAAAAATTATCAGAGCTCAACAAACTTCAAAAATTATTTCTTATTTTAAAGGGTATTTATTTTATATTTGTTACAAAATATACAAATGGAATAATTTATTGTTTCTTTTGTAATTTGTTTTATAAAAAAAATGGAAAAATATATAACGAAGGAACCTTATATTATAAGAAAATAGATTCAAAAAAGTATTTTTATCCCAACAAAAGAATAAGCAGAATATTTGTAGACCATAAAAAATACTTTGATGAATTTTTAGATACCTATTGTTTGAATGAAATTGATTTTAAACATGACGATTTCATAATTGATTGTGGAGCAAATGTTGGAGAATTATATTTTTCACTTTTACACAATAAATTAAAAGTAAAGTATTTAGGATTTGAACCTGATGCTTTAGCTTTTGAATGTTTAGTAAGAAATATAGATGATAATAAAGCATACAATATGGCATTATCTGAAAAAGAAGAAACCAAAAAACTTTTTGTTGATACTGAAGGTGCAAATACATCTTTGGTAGATTTCGGAACTTCTACAACAAATGACATCTACACAAATCGTTTAGATAGTTTTAAATTTAAAAATGTAAAATTGTTGAAAATAGATGCTGAAGGTTATGAGCCTGAAGTTCTTAAGGGCTCAAGGGACACACTAAAAGAAATACAATATATAAGTGTCGATTATGGCAATGAAAGAGGCAGGGAAGAAGATTCTACTATGTGTGAGGTAACTAATTTTCTATATGAAAATAAATTTAAACTAATTTCTGACAGTACTTATAGAAAAATAGGTTTATTCAAAAACACAAATATAAAAAAGTAATTTATGAGCAAAGTAACTTATATATACGCGAGAGATAGGAAAAAAAATATAGAAAATAATACTGTTGAAGCTAAAGAGCTTTATTATTCTTTCCATCTTTTTGAAGAAGATGGGAATGATATGAATATTATTGAGTTTGAAACAAAACACAATTTTATCAATAAATTTTTATATTTTTACGATAGAATTTTAAATAAATTCATTAGCATTCCTTCTTACAGTCATCAACTCTATTCAAATAAAAATAAAGACATTATTAAAAAAAGCGATTATGTATTTTTAGTAAACGAGGGTGTAGGCTTTTCAACTTTACCAATGATCTATAATCTAAACAAAATTAGTAAGCCAAAAATAGTATTATTCTCGATGGGACTACTTAGTAAAAATGTAAAAAAATATTTTAGTTTTTTACATCATTTATTTATTCGCTATTTACTTAATAGAATTGATAATGTAATTTTTCTTGGGAAGGGTGAATATGAAATTGCAAAAAAAACATTCAATAAATTAGAAGCTAAATTTCATCATTTAAACTTTTCAGTAGACACAGAATTCTGGTCTACAACTGAATCTAGAAAATTTGAAACTAATAAAAACATCTTATTTGTCGGTAATGATTCAAATAAAGATGAAAACATGGTCAAGAAAATTGCAAAACTTTTACCAGATTATAAATTTACTTGTATTTCAAAACTTCCAGGCCTTAAAAATACAAATCTCAATAATTTAAATGTCATTGATGGGGAATGGAATAATTCATCAGTAAGTGATAAAGATTTAAGAAATTACTATACATCTTCCTTTCTTACCATTATCCCATTAAAAGAATCTCTTCAACCAGCTGGTCAAAGTGTTGCACTACAGTCAATGTGTAGTGGTACACCAGTATTAATTACTCAAACAGATGGATTTTGGGATAAAGAAAAATTTGAAAACAATGAACACATAATATTTATACAATCAGAAAATGAATATGACTGGAAAGATAAAATATTAGAGTTAAGTAATAATAATTCACTGATTGAAAAACTTTCCTTAAACTCGAAAAGCAATGTCGAAAATAATTTTGATTTACATACATTTCATAGAAAATTAAAAACTTTTATTGATAAATAATTTCTTACATTTAATTAAACTTTTTTGATTTACATTTATAAAATTTTGATCATACATTTAAGCTAAAATATTTTTATGGTTGTTTCACTACAATTCTTTTTACTTTTACTTTTATTATATTTTTCAGGAAGAGGAATTTTTGTTTTTCTAAGTAAAGCAAACTTTATTGAAGAGGATATATCTAATTTACATATTTTTACCATTCCAATAAATTATTTTTACATTATAACTTTTCTTATTTTTCTTGGAAACATAACTTTTTTACTTCACTTTTTTATAAAAATTCCTGAAACATTGGTTTTAGTTATTGGAATAATTTTTATTTTATTTAATTTCTTAAATATTAAAAAAATTAAATTAAATATTTTTGTTGCAGCTGCTTCAACTGTAACTCTATTTCTTTTTTCACTAAGTACTTACACTACAGGTTTGAGTTATGATGCTGGTCTATATCATTTGAATAATCATCTATGGATGAAAACTGAAAAAATTGTCATTGGATTATCTAACTTACACATGAGGTATGGATACTCATCTATATATGATTATATAGCTGTAAATTTTAATAACTTTGACAATTTTTTAGCACTTCATTTTATAAATCTAAGCTTCCTGTTTTGTTTTGCATTAATAATCTTTTATTTTGTTAGTGAGTCAAAGTCAATCTTTTTTAAAAGCTCATCATTGGGTATATTAATTTTTGGAATACTTGATAATTTTGGATTCAACGGCGGAAAAAACGGGTTTTTAGAAATTGAGGGGATAACAAAATACGATTCTGTTTTCGCAGTTTCATTCGTTCTTGGAAATATTTTTTTAATTAATGTCATGAGAAATAAGAAATTAGACAAATTTGAACTTTTTTATTTTTTAGTATTATGTATTTTCCTAATTCAATTGAGACCCACAGGAATCCTTTTTACAATTTTTAGTTTGTTAATTTTTACGATTTTATTTCGAATTGAATTAATTGATATGATTTTTAACAAAAAAACCGTATTACTTTTCTTCTTTTTAATAATATGGTTTGTAAAAAATATACTTGTTAGCGGGTGTATTATTTTTCCTGTAGAGGTAACTTGTATGCAAGATCTAATTTGGTATCAATCAGGTTATGCAAATGAAGAAAATCTTAACATTAGTAACTCATTGAGATCCTACGTCTTGTTCACAAATCCATTCGAATGGTTCGATTATTGGACTAATAAAAACTCTTACAATCTATCTACAATTAAAAATTTATCTTTTTCGACACTATTAATTTATATGTTTAAAAAAATATTTTTTTCGTCAAAAAAAGTTAATTTTTTGTATTTAAGTTTTTATCTATACGTAATCTTGCTTATTTTGTTTTGGGCATATACCGCTCCAGACTTTAGATTTGGAATTGGTATTTTTCTTACTTTAATTATTTCAATTTTTGTAAATGTTGATTCTATGAAATTAAAGTTTAATAAACTCATTTATTTCGTTATTTTTTCTTTATGTAATTTTACAATTCCTAGATTTGAAAACTACTCAACATTTTTGAAAAATAGCTTTGAATTTATTGAGATTGAAGCACCTACAAATCCAAAATATATAGACAAAGTTAATAGTTATGGTGTTACATCAGAGGATGATTCTGAGCAATGCTGGATAAATATTGACTGTTCTCCAAATTATTCTCCAAATGTTAGGAAGGAAATCATAAATTCATACACGGTATTTATTCAAAAAAATAACTAACCTTTTTTTATAAAAACGTTTAATGGCTTGTAGGGGGCATAGTAATATTCTATTTTCAAATCTCTTCTATATTCCGATGTATCTAATTGAAAATACTCGTTTTTATAATTTTCATAATTACAATCAAAATCTGTATTATCTGTAGGTGCACCAGCATGTATTCTTATAGAATTACAAAGAATTACATCTGGTTTAGAATTCAATAATATTTCAACATTATTCTCAACAATTTTTCCATATTTTATAAGTGGTTCAGTTATGTAATCTTCAAAGTGATTTGTTGGGTGGACTATATATGAAAAATTTGGTCTTTCTAAATAAAAAAGAATTAATACATACTCTAGTGCAAAGATACTAGATTTATCATCTATGTGTTCATCAATTTCTTGTGATAATTTATAAACTGGATAATTACTTTGAATCTCTTGATAATTTATTATATTTTGTGATCCTTTTTCGAAACTTTTTATAAAAATTGAACCTGAAGCAATCAAAATAAAAGAAAAAACCAAGATGAATTTTTCTTTATAGTCAATGTTTAATATCAAAAAACAAAGAAAGTAAACAAAATAAATTAAATGATGGCTATAACTATGACTTCCTAAAAAATAAACAGCAAGAGAAACAAATATGTTTATATATAAGGAGCTTTTAAAAAGCTCTATCTTTATTGGCCTAATTACTCTTAATATTTCAATAATCAAAACTGTGATGATAGAAAAATAGAGGAACTTGTTGTAATGATAAAATTCTCTTATCCAAATTCTTAGTTCATTAATTGCATTTACATCTCCACTACTTGAATAACCTAAAGGCATAATTACATAATTGATTAACAATATATCGTAGAGTCCATTTATTAAATAAATTATTTGAATGAATATAGCGGGCACAAGAACTCCCAAAAGAAGATATAAAAGTTTTTTTCTAAGATCATTTTTTGATTTATATATTTCTATTAAGTATGGAATCAAAAATATCCCAGCAACTTGGTTTATTAATGATGCCGCAGATATTATCAAACCAATAATAAATAAATTTTTATAAGTTTGACTTTTATTAATAAAAAAATAATAAGATAATGCAACTAAAAATAAAGTATATAATTCTGAAAACTCACTTATATATTCAGGGTCACTAAATATTGATAAGAACAGGATTGATGAAATGAAAGCATAAATTTTCTTATTACTTTGTTTCAAAACACTCTTAAAAAGCAAAATACTTATTAGAAATAAAATAAAATCGTTTAATAGACGAAAAACTACATAAGAATTTGAACTTAATTTTGTAATAAAATAATAAACGTACATCAATAATGGTCCTTTTGATTCCCATTGAGTTTCATACGGTATGCTTCCCTCTCCAATTTGAAGAGATGCAACGAGATATGATGCAACATCCCAAGAGATTGTTTCAAAATCTAAATAGACATTTTGTGTTATGAAAGTAAAAATAAATAAAGTTAAAAAATATAAATAAAGATTTATTCTTTCAGATAGATTAAAAAATAATTCAAATTTTAAATTACCTTTTTTCTTTAAAATGACATGAAATGAAAAGAGAAATACAAGTAAAATACTTGATACTATATATACTAATTTTTCATGGTTTATCAATTTTGTGAATAAATAAGGCAAAGTTAAAGAACTTAGCCCTATAAAAGCAACACTAAAATTTAATGAATTTTTTATGCTTTGCACCTGAGTATTATATATTCAATGAAGCATAATTACGATTTTTGGAACAATAAACTCCCCAAAGGGTTCTACGATGATATTTTTAGACAAGGAAAAAGCAATAATGCTAGTCTCCAATCTAGTTGGCATAATTTAACATTTTTGAAGATAAAAGATTATGTTGATGAAAGCTCTAATCTTTTAGATTATGCTTGTGGACCCGGTACGTTTACAGGAAATTATACAAATTGCAATTCAATAGGTTTTGATATATCTCCTAACCAAATTGATTATGCTAATGAAAAATATAAAAGTAGTCGAAATATCTTTACTACCTCAAAAAGTGATATTTTGGAAAGAGGTCCATTTGATATAATTACTGTTTTAGGTTTAATCGAATTTCTATCAGTAGATGAATTCAAAAAAGAGTTAAGGTTTTTATTAGACAACTTAAAACCTGATGGAAAAATCTTATTCACAACACCAAATTATGCTGGACTTATGTTTGTTTTAGAAAAAGTATCTCAAATTTTTAATTCAGTTTCATATAATGATGTAAAAGAAACAAACTATACATCTAAAAAAGTTAAAAAATTAATGAAAAATACATTTTCTGAATTAAATTTAAACTACAAAATTAAAAAAATATTAAATTTTGGAATTATTATGTCAATAATTAATAATTCATTTGGTATCAAACTAGAGCAATTTATTGAAAAAGTATTTGTAAATAAGATAGGGTTTCTTCTTCTAATAGAAATAACACAAAATGACTATCAAACTCCCAATGAACATTAACTTAACAATTATTCTTCCAACCTACAATGAGGAAGAGAATGTAGCATTTTTAATACCTGAAATTATCGAAAAATTTAAACTATCAAATATTGATAATTATGAAATATTAGTCGTAGATGACAATTCAAGTGATAAAACTCAAGATGTAGTTGTAGGTCTTTCAAAACAATACTCAGATGTAAAACTGATAGCAAGAAAAAAAGAACCCTCTTTACCTTTATCAATTTACGATGGAATAATTAATTCTTCAAAAGAAAATATAATGTGGCTTGACTCGGATGGATCAATGGATGTTGATTCTATAATTAAACTTTTAAAAAAGCTTGATTCTGATCGAGAGACAGTATTTATTGGATCAAGATTCATTTCAGGGGGAGGTTATAAAGGTAAAGAAGAATTTTTTAAAATTCCAATTAATAAAATGTTGTATCAACTCATAAAATCTGAGGATTCATTAATTGCGATATTTTTGTCCCTGTTATTTAATAAGGCTTTAAATTTTCTCTTGGATATCAATGTAAAAGATTTAACTAGTGGATTTATAACAGGAAACAAAAAGTTTTTTAATGAAGGAATGTTTAAAAATTCTGTATATGGTGAATATTTCATATATGTTGTATCCAACTTATTTATAGAGAATATAAATATGCAAGAAGTTGGTTATTTTTGTAAACCAAGAATATATGGCGAATCCAAAACAAGCACAAATTTGATTAGAATGGTATCTTTATCGAAACCATATTTTCAAGCAGCGTTAAAATCAAGAAAACTAATTAATCAATTAAAATAGTAAAAGTTTCAATGTTATCATAAAGATATATTTTTAAACCCAGTGAGGTTATGTGAAAATTTACGATAATAATAAAAACTTGCTTGGTATCTATATTAATGATCAAGACTTTAAAAATGAAAAAAATTTTTTAACTGATCATTCGATTTCTTTTCAGGTTGGAACTTTTAATTTGGATCAAGGAAATGTTATACAAAGACATGTTCACAATAAATATGAAAGAAAAATTTTTAAAACATCTGAGGCACTCTTTATGATTGATGGAAAAATTAAAGTTGATTTATACGATATAGAAAATGAATTTATCCAAACAGTAATTGTTGAAAAAGGCGAAATAATAGTCATGCTTGATGGTGGACACGCAATTGAGATTTTAGAAGACTCTAAATTTGTAGAGGTAAAACAAGGTCCTTATGATGAAAATTCAGATAAAAACCATTTTTAAATATAATGATAAAAGTTTTTGAACCCAGACTGTCAACAAAAGACAAGTTGTCAGTTTTATCTTCACTTAATAAATCAAATATATCTGGAAGCAGTGAAGAAGTTTTAAAATTTGAAAGTCATCTAGCTCGTACATTTGATCGCAAATTTGCTGTTGCATTAACAAACGGAACAACTGCTCTTGAAGTTGCTTTGAAGTCATTAGATTTTAATGAGGGAGATGAAATTATTGTTCCCTCTTTTACAATTATTTCTTGTCTTTCTGCAATTATAAGAAATGGTCTGACACCGGTATTTTGTGATGTTGATCCAATTACTTGGAATATGAATATTGATAACGTAAAAAGGGTAACAACAAAAAAGACAAAAGGTGTTTTGATGGTGCATACATATGGTTTGCCAGCAGATGCAACAAATATAAAAAATTTTTGCGATGATAATAATTTAAAATTAATCGAAGACACAGCAGAAGCTCATGGTCAATTGGAAAAAAGAAAAAAATGTGGATCTTTTGGAGATGTTTCAACGCTAAGTTTTTATGCAAATAAACATATAACTACAGGTGAAGGAGGAGCAGTTCTTACAGATTCTCAAGAATTATATGATCTTATGAAACAAATAATTAATTTAGATTTCAAAGAACCAAATAGATTTAATCACAAAAATCTTTACTGGAATTATAGAATAAGTGGAATTCAAGCATCGCTTGGAATTTCCCAAATAAATAGTCTAAACAAAACAATAAATTTAAAAATTAAACAAGGAGAAGCTTACAATCAGCTATTTAAATCCCACACCGACTTTTTGCAAATACCATTGAGCAACGTCAATGAATCTAAAAATCACTATTGGGTATATGGCTTAGTTCTTAAAAAACAAAACCATAGAGATAAATTAATGAAATATTTATTTGAAAATGATATACAAACAAGACAATTTTTTTGGCCCTTACATATGCAGGATTCTCTACCAAAAAAATATAGATCAATAAATGAAAATTTGAGTAGTGCTGAATACATTGGGGAAAATGGATTATATATTCCTATAGGTCCTCATTTAAATTTAAGTAAACAAAAATATGTTGCAAAACAAATTATAAATTACATTGATTATTCAATAGTTGGTAAAGAATAACTTGAATAAATCAATTACAGCAATTGTCCCTTTTTTGAACGAAGAAAAATTCTTGGAAGAATCTGTTAACAGATTATTAGAAATTGATCTATTTGAAGAGGTTATTTTAGTTGATGACGCATCAACAGACGAGAGTTTTCAAATTGCTTCACAATTATCAGATAAGAACACCAATATAAATCTTATTAAGTTGAACAAACAGTCTGGAAAAGGATTCGCAGTAAGGGCTGCTTTGGATGTAATAAAAACAACGCATGTTATAGTTCATGATGCTGATCTGGAGTATTTTCCAAAGGATATACCTGAGATGTTTAATCTTGCTATTCAAAATCCTGGAAGTCTTATATTAGGTTCAAGAACCATAGGTGATAAAAAAAGGAATAATAAGTATTTTTGGACTTTTTATGGAAATAAGTATTTAACAATTCTTTTTTCTTTGGTCAACTTTTATAAAGTAAGTGACATTGCGAGTTGCTATTGGTTATTGGAAACAGATATATTACAAAGTTTGGATTTAAAGGAAAAAGGTTTTGCAATTGAAGTTGAAGTTTTGTCTAAATATTTAAAGAAAAATAAGAAAATTATTGAAGTACCAATTAGTTATGATGGCCGATTATTTAGCGAAGGAAAAAAAATAAATTTAAGAGATGGTCTACTAATACTACTTAAAATTATAAAATATTCTAAATTATTTTCTATTAACAAAATTTGAAATACTTAAACCTGTTGAAATAAATATTAAATGAAAGCAGTTCATGATGTATCTATAGGAGGATTCATACTCAACATTTCTCCAATATGACACATAAAGTAAATTTACTAATAAGAAATTAACAACTACAAATACAAATATAAAAGTTTGGGTAAATTCAAATTTATTCTTAACTAAAAAATTAAAAATATTAAATATTAAAAATAAAAATATGAGATAAGTTGATGGGATATCTGTTGTAAAGTGTTTAAAAATATTAGATATATTTGATAAATTTAAGTCACGCAAAAATATAAAGTCAAAGAATAAGTCTTTAAAGTCAATTTCACTTGTGTATGCAACATTTTGTATATTGGGAAGATAAATTTTCTGATATATCAAATAAAGTGCATATACTCCTGGTCCTAAAAGTACATATTTATTTTTCTTTAAAAATAAGAGGCATATTACAACAGCCCCTATTGAAAGCAACGAAACAAAATTTTTGGTGAGTGTTAGAGACCCAAAAAATAAGAAAAACAAAAGAGAGCTAAATTTTTTTGAATAAAGGTTATCTTTTAGGTTGTAAAGGAATACACCAAATAGGAAGCTTACAATTCCTTCTATCATTAAGGAGTTTATCATTAAGTATTTTAGCCAGTTGTTATTCAGGATTAAAAATACAAAAGTAATTATTAGAACTACCTTATTGTTTAAATTTAAAGGCAAATCAACAATGAGCAAAATGCTAAAAAATAATAAAAGATTTATTGTTACCGGTATAAATGTAAAATTTTCTAAACCAAATCCAATTTTTAGCATTAATGCTTGAATATAGCTTGGTAAAAGACCCTGGCCCTCAATTAAATTATTTTCGAATGCATAAAAATAATTTTTATTATATATCATCTCAACAATACCTATCCATTGGGCAGGTACATCAGAGTTTAGTTCGACATAATTACTTAAATCTTTGAGAGTGTTGAGAAAAAAATGATTAAAAAATCTCCATATAATATATATTGATGTCAGTTTAAAAATTTCTAAATAGTTTTTTCTTTTGAACAAAATTACTGAAAACCATATTGTCGATACGATTGCTATTGATGTATCAAAACTCAGATTTTTAGTGATGAATAAAAACAATGATTCAAAAACAAAAAAACTAACCAAAAACATGGATAGAGAGAGTGAAAACGAATCTAATTTCAAAAAAGTTTTAATCATTCTAGATAAATAAAAGTAGAAAAAACTACCTAATGTAAAAGATATAAAAAGTACTAAATTTTTAGTTTGTAAAAAATTATTGAAACTATTAGGATTTAAAAAGTTTAAAACTGCATTTAAAATAATCGGAGAGAAAAGTATTAGTACATAGTTTTTCCGAAATAAACTCACAATATATTTCATACTTATAAAAGATTACTCCAATTATTTTATTTAATCTTCCATTAAAAATGGCTCAACATTGCTGATAAATTGTGAAAAAATATAAATATGAAAGTTGAAGTAATAAATTTATATACCTTGGGGTTTAAATTTTTAATTTTAATTAATTGTTGTGCTGAAATAAATACTATTAAATGAAACATTTGAATTAAATATGTGGCCTTTATTGTGTCGCCAGTCTTTAGTTCAGGATATTTTATCAAGAACCATAAATAACCTAGTAAGGAAAAAATTATTGATATAAAAATATAAAAACTAAAGCCATCTTTAAAATCACTCTTTTTCTTAATAAAATCAAATACGAAACTTACAATTGAATATAAGAAAAAAAACAATAAAAAGACTGAAACAGTATTAACTCTTGCTAAATAATCACCAATTAACAGTTGGTTTCTACCGGTATCTAGGCTTCTACTTGTAAATGAAAAATACCCCCAATAATCTCCCCACAAGTCTGAATATAAGATTGGGAGGAACTGATTGCTGAAATTAGGTCTAATTGGTTTGGTAAAAACTAAATTTATACTTTGTATATCAGGTAAATAAAAGCTTTTTGGTTGATTTGAAAAACTAAATGGAAGTTCATCAGCATTAAATGATGTAAATGTTCCATATTGAATATATAAATCAAAATAAAACCATGAAGAAGAAATAAAACCGATGATAAACGAATATGATATAAATTTGAAATATTGAGGCCTGTTACTTACAAAAATACCTGCAATATATAATCCAGGAAATAATAAAAATGCCCATTGCCTACTTAAAGCAAGCCCCCCTATCAATAATCCAAAAAATAAAATATCTAATTTTGTGTAATCAAACGACACTTCAAACATGTTCAACAATTTGTACAAAAAAATACTCAGAAAAAAAATAATATAAGCTTCACCACGTATCATTGAAATTGTTTTGTAGTTGACCGTTAATAGAGAAAATAATAATAATATTTCAAAATTGGTTGTTATTTTATTTTTATAAAGTTTTTTAAATGAGAGTAAATAGAAGTAAATAGAAAAAATATACAAAAATGTTTGAAAGACCTGACCAAATAGACTGTATACCTCTTTACATCTATCAAAATCAACGCTTGATGTTAATATATCTCGACAAATTGCACCGATAGTTGCTGGGACAAAATATGGTAACGGTGGACTAAAATACTCTCTTGTAAAACTGCTAGTTAGAGAATCAGATTTTCCAGGAATAAACATTGAAAAAAAATTATTTATGTATTCATGATGTGCCTCAGCGTCATACCCTTGAATGGGATCGTAATTAAAAATATTAAAAACTAATATGAATGAAACAAATAAAATTAATATATAAAAAATTACTTTTTCATAGTTTTTAAATTTCATTTTTTAAAATTTAAACTGATAATTGTATATATATATTTAAATCCATCTGAAAATTTTATTTTTTTCCCATCTTTGTAACTTCTTCCCTCATAATTTATAGGAATTTCAAGATATCTATCTGTTAACTTTAAGGATTTACTTAATATTTCAACTTCAAATTCAAAACCATTTTTAGTTATTTCTATATTTTTATAAATATTTTTAGATATTAACTTGTAACATGTTGCAACATCAGAAACTTTGGTTCCATTGAAAATAGAAAAAAGAAAAGAAAGAAATTTATTTGCAATAAAAGTTCTTCTATATAAATTTTTTCTTTTAACATTTCCAATAAACCTCGACCCAAGAATAACTATTTTTTCTTGATTTTGTTCTTTCGCTAAGTCAAGTGCAGTTTTTATATTCTTTGGATCATACTCAAGATCAGCATCATGGACAATAATATAATCAGATTCTGTATTTTCTATACCTAATTTTATTGCCCCACCTTTTCCTAAATTTTTTTTTGTTTTTAAAAGTTTTATATGAGAATTTTGTGACTGAATAGATTCTGCTATTTTGTACGAGTTATCACTTGATGAATCATCTATCAACAAAATATAATCTGCAATGTTTTGTTCATTTAGTCTTGAAACTGACTTCAAAAGTAAATCTTGTTCATTATAAAAAGGAACAATAACTGTTAATTTATTCATTTCAATTAGACAATACTAGTAATGATATAAAATATCTAAGGTATATGGTTTTAAATAAATTAAATATTAAATTATTTTCATTTATTTTAAGTTTTATATTTTCAATATATCTTTTTGAATTTTACATACTAAATATTTCAGACCAATATTTTGTTTGTGTTGAATTAATTAAAAATTTTAACTTTCTTTCTTTTGACAATATTGCCTTACCAATTCACTGTGATGAAGGACCTTACAGAAATGCATCTGTAAATCTTGAAACTTTTTTCTCAAGAGAAAACCCGTACCAGGGTAGACCATTGTATGTTTTTTTGATATTTTTATTAAGGTCAATAGGAGAGTCTATATTTCCCAACGGGTTCTCTGATTATCTAATTTTTAGAATATCTTTAGTTGTTTTACAGGCAATTATTTTATTTTTCATATCAAAACTAATGACTGTTTTACTCAATTTTAAATTAGATAAATTTATTGATTATTTTTATTTGATTCTGTTACTTATGATTCCAAATATAAGATGGAATATTTTTTTTCCTTCCCATGGAAGTTTAACTTTACTATTTTTGTTATTAACGCTTTGTGTGATGAATAAAAAAATTAAGTTTTTAAAAAATAGAAAAAATCTGTATTTAGTTCTTGGTTTATTATCTTTGGCACACTCAAGTGCAGTTATGTACGCATTGATAATATTTCTTTATGATTTTCTGAATGAGAAAAAGATTAATTTATCATCATTAATTTTATTGCCGCTTGCACAAATAATTTATGAATTTTCTTATCGTTTGGCAGGCTTTCAATCTTATGATTGGGGAAGAGAGGTATATAAACAATTCTATTGGATATTTGATGTTCTTCAGGGTGATGAAACTGGGGAATGTCAGCAATTGAATACGTTTTTAAAATGTTATTTTCAAATAACTCAAAATTATTTAGGATATTTTATTTTGGGACTAACTTTTCTTTTCATAATCTTTGCTTACCGGAAATTTAATTTTGTAGGTAAAAATAAGTTGTTAAACCAATTATTTTTATGTTGTCTCATTACTTATATTTTTTGGTCATTCATGGGATATTATGAAAGTTTTAGATTTGTTAATTACAGCATTGGTTATTTTATTTTTCTTTCATTTATTTTTTATATGAAAGAGATTGATCATTACAAGTATTTATTTGGTATATCTATCTTGTTTTATCAAATCTCAATTAAATACCTAGAACCGTTCGAACTAACAATTGTTGACTTTAATTTTTTTAATGTTTCATCGTCAGTTTTATTTTTAGGATATTTATACACAAATATTTTAAAGGACAGAAAAAAAACATAAAGAATGCAATATTAAAATTATTTAAGAATCGTTTACATTTAATTTCTTTTATTATCATATAAAAATGGAGAACTCAACAGTAATAAACTTATGTGGAAATTATCCAGAAAACTTTGAAAAAGCTGATGTATTATCAGATCCAAATTATGTTTTTAAAAATGACTCTAGCTACCAAGCAGTACAGTTATATGACAATGAACTTAACTCAGTTTTTGTAAATTCGTTTGTTGAGTGTGAGCATTACGTTTTAGGAGGATGGGATAACTCACCTACTCAATTCAATGAAATATCATATCATAATTCTTACTCTATAATGTTGGTTGGCGCTTTGGTTGTAAGATTTCTGCTTAAAAAGTACTTTTTTAATAAATATGCAGACACTTAAACTTATCAAGCACCAATACATTAAGTATTTATTTTTAATTTTAATAATCATACTGCCGTGGACTTTTTACAATGCGGATAATAATGTAAGTGCTGAAAAAATTACTTCAGATCTAAGTTTTTATGAAATAAATACCTGTAATGTTACTTTATCAAATTTTTTATTAAACAACACAAATACAATATATCAAAATCATTATAAATTTGAAGCTAATAGCTATTCTTCAATTAGATGTTTTGGAAAAATTACCGGTGTATCGCAGATTGGACATGATTTTGTAATATCAGTTGGTACTAATTCTTTTCTGAACCTTCTTTTTCAAGGTTTGTTTTGGACTATTATTTTTGGTTTAATCAAAAAACCAAATAAAGATTTTGTCCCAAGTAAATTAAAACATTATTCAGCTGTTTTATTTACGTGTATAATTTTATGCTACCTTATTTCAACAGAACCAAGGTATTATGAAAAAACTCTTTACTTCTTAAATCTAGATAATACAAGATCATACCTATTACTTTTCTTAATATTTTTGTTTATATCACTAAATTTAATTGAGGTGCTTAATAGGAGATTTTATAAGTTAGTGCATTTTTTACCTATATCTTTCCTAATTGTCGGGACATTTGCTGGTTTTAATATCAATATTTATTTAATTCCTTGTATTTATTACGGTATATTATCAATATTTGATGAGGCGATAAATAAAAAAATATTGTTAGTTTTGAGTATCTTGACTTTTGCATGGACCATAAATGGAATTGGAGGTAATTTCTCTCTCAAGCCAGATAAAATTCGAGGATTCACATCAAGCTTCTACGACTACGATGTTGTAATCGCATGGTCTATAATATTTTTTCTTTGTTTGTTCGGAATGTATTATCTAACTATATCAACTAAAAATTATGTAAATTTTCAAGACTTCAAAAAAAATTTTCTAGCTTCAACCATACCAATACTTATTTTTGGATATTTAGGAGCTAATGCGCCTGGGTTAAATTTCTTTTCTTTTTATTACTTTGGACAACAAAAAGTAACAACTACACAAATTAATCCACTTGCTTTTAACGAATGGAATGAAAAGCTTGCATGGAGGGGGTTTAGCTCAAGTGCAGAATCTATCGGAGAATTTTTTGGACTTGCCGTCTTATTTTGTATTTTTGCAATGATTTCATCAAAAAAACTGGATTTAATAAATACTTTGTTTTTATTTGTATCATCTGTGGGCCTCTATTTCTCAAACAATAGAGCAAGTTTCTTAATGTGTATTTTTGGAATAGCAATTTACCTTAATTCAAAGCTAAATATTAAAAATTCTATAAAAGCAATCATATTTTTGGCTTTTCTAGTAGCTGCAGTTCTATTTATTGGGATCGATAATTTTACATATGTATATTCGTATCAAAGCGTATTCATTCAAGCTAATAACTACTCTATAGAAGGAAATAGTTCTAGTTTTGTAAACCTATTAAACGAAAAATATTTTGAGGATATATTTTTTACATTATTTTTTAGTATTTTTTCGTTTATTGGATTTATATTTAATAGATCAGAGCTTTGGGGAATATTTTTCTCCAGATATAACCCTAATTATTTCGAATATTTATTTGGAAGTGGACCAATTAATTTTGGGCAGTTTTATGGAGAAATCAACATTGGTGAAACATCTTCATTCCTAATGCCACACTCATCCTTTCTATCTTTATTTATATTTTTTGGTTTAATTGGAACTTTTGGTTTATTAACTTGGTTTATATTTAAACTTTTTCAGGCTAGAAATCGTAACTCAATATATGGTTTTATTTTCTTACTATTCATTTTTGTAAACTTAATTAAAAGTGACTCACTTAATTACTTAAATTCGCTGATGCTGTATTCATTCATAACTATACAAACATTCCAAAAAGATAAAAGATTTTTTAAATTCGAAGTTTAATCTTACTTTTTTGAAGATTAAAAATACTAATAGCTAAAAATAGAATTAATAAACTATTAAAAATTTTAAACTTTGGAAAACGATTAATACTTATTACTTCTCGTTCGTAAGGGTCAGTTTCTATGTTTTTTGAATTACAATTTTTATTATCAAATTCATCAAGTCCTTTAAAATAGTATGGATTTACTTCACATAAATAACTATATTGATTTGTTTGGTAAAGTAACTGATCGTCAACATCACCTTTTGGAAATCCAATGATATACATCGATAGAGGAATATACAAGAATAAAAAAACTGCAGCTTTGAAACTATTCGATAAGTATTTAGATATTAAAAACGCTACTGAAATAAATATAAAAAATGAGTAATAAAAAGGTTTTATAGTATCACCCACTAATGGGTCCCAGTTTGGGACAGGAAAGCCTCCCACGGTCATAATTAATAATATAAAAATTCCATAAATTGGAGTTAATACAAATCTTGAATCTTTTTTTCTAAAAATTAGATAGTAAAAAAGAAAAAGAAAATATATTATTGAAACGATTAAACCAAGAAATTCTCGAAAGTATACGTCCGTATTGTTTTGTAAATATATTGTCAAAGACCCGTTGTAAGTCGGTCGAGAGATGTTGTTAGATTCATCAAACAAAATCAGCGGGTAACGATTTTTATTTAATGAGGTTGCATCATTATCCCAATATAAATTAAAGTAATCACCATTAATATCAAGCAATGTTAATGCCGGCATTGAGCCTGCATGATTATCTTTTATTGGACTTTTAATTATCTTTTGAAAATTTATCTTGTAAATATTTCTAAATTCAGCAGTATTATTATATTTTTCTTCATGCTCTGGATTTACTAATGAAACATTATTTGATCCAAAATCCTCAAATGTTACTAAAGAAAATGAAGATATAAATAAGACAAAAATAATAAAGACATCTTTTTTCTTAAAGCTAAATATCAATTTAAAGTATGTAATAAAAACAAACAACCCAACCATTCCGAGTACCGAACCTTTTGATGTTAAACAAGCTACCAATAGCGGTATTGAGTAATAAATAAAATTTATTCTCTTTTCAGATTTATAAACTTCAAAACAATAAATTATCCATGGAAGAAGCGCAAATGCCAGTATTTCAGGTTTATAGGTAACTCTAAGTGATATTGATAAAGGGAAAAAATTTAAAAATATTAAAGTTGTATAAATTGGAATATTTTTGAAATTAAAAAATTTAAGTAATTTAAAAAGACCAAGGGATCCAATTAGGTGTAAGTAAAAATTTATATCTTGAATTGTTCGACTTATATATATTGATAAGTTACTTTCAGTTATTACATCTTTAAACAAATAAAGATACTGTGAATGTAAATAATAATATAAGATACCCTGGTCTCTTCCAGTAGACTCTCTGTATCCAAAAAAATAATCTATGTAATCACCATATTTAAAATAATCTGGACTATAAGTAGAGTTGTAAAATAAAAAAAGAATCTCTTTCATATATATTGATGAAAATATAAAAATTAAAAGAAAAAACGTGTTTAAAGTTTTTAAATTCATTTAATAAAGTATAACTCTTTGAATTGAGATAATATTAAACATTAGTTATACAAAAATCTGGGTTACTACCAATTATGTATTTATCTATAAGCTTTAATTCCACAAGCAGTTTGAAAAAATTCTCCCCTATTATCAAAAACATAAGTTTTTAAAGAGATATTATAATCACCATCCTTTACGGTAACTCTCCAGTCAAGTGTTCCTTTTTTAAGTTCATAGCTCTTTTTTGGAAGATTTTCTAAATCACTATAAATTACTGTATCTTCATAATCATCAGCTTTAAAATTAAATTCGATATAGCTCACATCAAACATTCGAGATAATACTTCAAACTCAATTGCTAATTCTTCTCCCTGTTTAATTTGATTAGGACAGTTTGTAAGACTAATTACGGGTGGAAGACTGAATAAATCAACATCATTATTAACTCTACAATCCTCTTTATTTGTTCCTGAAGCATCTTTGACTTCTACAGAAAAATAAAATTCCTTATAATCTTTAGGTAGTTTATTTATTTCATAAATCTTCTCAGAAAAAATGCTATCTTTCTTCCATTCATCAACAAACACCTTACTTTCACTGGTTGTATCTAAATAAATTTGTTCGGAATCACTTGCAAGATTTAGGTAAGTTACAGTTATTTTTGATGGAGTATCTCCAAATTTTATTTTATATCCTGCATCAAATTTAGAACCATACATTAAGTCTCTAGATTCTGGACAAGTTAAAGTAATTTTTGACGAAGCAAATTCTACCTTTTCAAGAATAGTTGTCTCTACTTCTGTATTTATGATCATAGTAGTTGAGGAGGTTGCTGCAGGTATCTTTTCTGCTGTTACATTATTTGATTCAGAACTACAAGCAGTAATTAGTAGAGACAAAATAATTAATTTTCTCATAGTTTAATTTTATTTAAATGTGGGTCAAGTGAGTTATTTATCTAACAATTACTTATTTTTAAAATAAACGAAGTAAGTTAAACGAACTCCAATATACAAAAATATAGCAGCAAGAATTACTTGGGTAGGAGTGTAGGTGTTGCGAAATAAGGCAGATGCT
>MDTD01052598.1_pt1 | contig 21487 bp, 18 predicted proteins | sample 811221 | NCBI WGS metagenome assembly MDTD01 (sample SAMN05326646, study PRJNA326480) | marine metagenome | isolation source: seawater | place: Pacific Ocean: South West | collected 2011 | reverse complement strand
TTCGGCCATTACCTGGCAGACCAGGGAGAAATCCTTGTCCGGGGAAAGGCCCTGGCCCAGGGATCGCCCCGGGCGGCACTGAGTGCCGGGGTGGGCATGGTCCACCAGCATTTCACCCTGGCCGGGAACATGAGTGTTCTGGACAATGTCATCCTGGGCACAGAACCCCTCTGGGGCTTAAAAACCCGACGGCGCAAGGCCTGTAAAAAGCTGGAAGGCCTCATGAAGCAGTTCGGCCTGAAGGTGGATCCCCATGCACAGGTCTCAGCCTTGAGTGTGGGGGAACAGCAGCGGGTGGAGATCCTCAAGGTTCTCTACCGGGACGCTTCCATTCTCATTCTGGACGAGCCCACCGCCGTACTCACCCCCCAGGAGGCGGACCACCTGTTTGCCACCCTCAACCAATTGGTGAAAGGGGGGCTTAGCATCATCTTCATCACACATAAGATGCGGGAGGTCATGGCGGCAAGCCACCGTTGCGTTGTGCTGCGCCAGGGCCGGGTGGTGCACGAGACCCCCACCCGGGATACCAGCCCCGAAGACCTGGCACGGCACATGGTGGGCCAGGAGGTGGAAAAAAAGGCGAGACAAAAACTCATCCCGGGAAATGAAGTCCTATCCCTTAAAAACATCAGCCTTTCAGGAACCGCCGGCAAAACAGGTCTGGAGCATCTGGACCTGGACCTGCGGGGAAGTGAAATTTTAGGGATCGCCGGGGTCTCGGGCAACGGTCAGTCCCTGCTTGCGGATATCATCTGCGGCATGACGCTTCCCGATAAGGGAGATATTCTGGTCCACGGCAGTCCCATGGCCGGCCCCTCTCCGGGTGCCATGGTCAGAGCAGGTCTTGGACGGGTGCCCGACGATAGAACCTCCACCGGGCTGATTGCCGATATGAACCTCATGGAAAACATGGCCAGCGAAACCTATAAAAAAATGCCCTTTTCCAGGTTCGGCCTTCTCAATTTCAAGGCCATGGAAAAAGAAACCGCAACCCGGGTGAAGCATTTCGACGTCCGCTGCCCGGGGCTGAACACCGTCGTCCGGAACCTCTCCGGCGGGAATATGCAGAAACTCATCCTGGCCAGGGAACTTTCCGGAAAGCCTGGCATCATCCTGGCCAATCAGCCCACCTGGGGCCTGGACGTAGGGGCCACCGCCTATGTCCATGACCGCCTTTTGGAGGCCGCCCAAAACGGCGCCGGGGTCATCCTCATCTCCGAGGACCTGGACGAACTCTTCCTGGTGGCCGACCGCATCCAGGTCATGAGCCAGGGGCATCTTTCCCCGGCCATGGATATTGACGATGTGGACCGGGAGGCCTTAGGATTGATCATGGCCGGTCAGGGAGAAACACATGCGCATTGAACCCCGTGAAAATCAATCTTTGGGCAGGCTCATCCTGGCACTATTCCTGGCTGTGGCCGCTGCCCTTTCGGTCTGCTCCCTCCTTATTTTATGGAGCGGGGCCTCCCCGGTCCAAGGCTGGCTCCTCATGGTAAAAGGGGCCCTGGGATCCAAATTCGCCATTTCAGAAACCCTGACCCGGGCCACTCCCCTGATCTTCACCGGCCTGGCCGCCGCCGTGGCCTTCAAGGCCAAACTCTGGAATATCGGGGGCGAGGGACAATTTTATCTCGGGGCATGTATGGCCATACTCCTGGGCACGGATACAGGGCTTTCCGCCTGGGCTCTCATCCCCTGGCTTTTTGTTGCAGGCGCCCTGGCCGGGGGCCTGTTTCTTCTGGTGCCCACCCTGCTCAAGACCCATATGAATGTGGATGAGGTGGTGACCACCCTGCTGCTCAACTTTGTGGTCCTCCTCTTTGTCAACTGGCTGGTATTCGGCCCCTGGAAGGATCCCATGTCCATGGGCTGGCCCCAGTCCGCCCCGGTGGTGGATGCGGCTGCCCTGCCCGTCCTCTTGGCCAAGACCCGTCTCCATCTCGGCTTTGTCCTGGGGGTGGGGGCTGCCGTTCTGGTTTGGCTCTTCATGGAACGGACGGTGTGGGGGTTTGAAATCCGGGCCGTGGGCCACAACCCAAATGCCAGCCGCTTTGCCGGGATGCCTGTGAATGCGGTCATCGTCCGCACGGCGCTCATCTCAGGGGGCCTGGCTGCCATGGCAGGCGTCAGTGAGCTTCTCGGGGTCAAGGGCTACCTGACCACGGACCTTTCTCCCGGCTTCGGTTATACCGGCATCGTGGTGGCCATGCTGGCCGCACTTCACCCCCTGGGGGTGGTGGCCTCGGCCCTGTTCGTGGCCATGATCTATATCGGGGCGGACTCCATGAGCCGGGCCATCAATATCTCCAATTACATTGCCGATGTGACCACGGCGGTCTCGCTTCTGGCCGTGCTCTGCGCCCTGTTTTTCACCAAATACCGGATCCGGAGGGGGTAAGATATGGATATCCTGCAATTATTCCTAGAAACCGGTTTCTGGGTGGCCATGGTGAGAATGGCAACCCCGCTGATTTTCGGCACCCTTGGGGAGTTGATCTGCGAGCGGGCCGGGGTGGTGAATTTAGGGATAGAAGGGATCATGGCCGCCGGATGCATGGGGGGCTGGATGTGGGTGTTTCTCGGGGGCAGTCTCTGGGGAGGCATCGTCTTTGCCGCCTGCATCGGGATTGCCTTTGGCATGCTCCACTCCCTGTTCGCCGTATATCTCGGGCTTTCACAGCATGTTTCCGGCCTGGGGCTGACCATGCTGGGATCCAGCCTGTCCGCCTTTGTATTCCGCATGCTTTTGCCCAAGGCCACCACCCCGCCCAAGATCGTTCCCTTTGCGCCTCTGGACCTGCCGGTTTTAAGCCATATCCCCTTTCTCGGGGAGGTGGTCTTCTCCCAGACGGCCCTGACCCTGCTGGCCTTTGCCATGGTGATTATTGTTGCCTATATCCTGTTTAAAACCCCGTTGGGGCTTGCCCTGCGCATGGTGGGGGAAAACCCCATGGCCGTGGAGGCCCAGGGTTTGAGTGTCCTTGGCCTGCGCACGGCAGCGGTTTGCGCCGGGTCTGCCATGATGGCCGTGGGCGGCGCCTTTCTCACCCTCTCGGCCTTTGACGCCTATTATATCGGCATGGTCAACGGCCGAGGCTGGATCTGCATTGCCCTGGTGGTCTTCTCCTCATGGAAACCCTATAAGGCCCTTCTGGGATGCCTGCTCTTCGCCGCCTTTGACGCCGTACAGATGCGGGTTCAGCAGCAGGCCGGCATGGCCATTCCCTATCAGCTTTACCTGGCCCTGCCCTATATTTTTTCCATTATCGCCCTCATTATCATGAGCCGGAAGGCCGCCTATCCCAAGGCCCTGCTCATCCCCTTCCGCAAAGGAGAACGCTGATATGATCGATCTGCTGATCAAAAATGGAAAGCTTGCGGGCAAAAAGGAACTTGCGGACATTGCCTGTGACAAGGGAAAAATCATAGACACCGGCAGGTGTCTTGACATGCCTGCCCGGGAAACCGTGGATGCCGGAGGGAATCTGATCACGCCCCCTTTTGTGGACAGCCATATCCACCTGGACACCTGCCTCACCGCAGGTACCCCGAGAATGAACCAAAGCGGTACCCTTTTAGAGGGCATCCGGATATGGGGGGAACTTTTGCCCAGTCTCACTCCGGACGAGATCGCCGGCCGGGTCAGAAAGATGCTGACCTGGTCCCTGGCCAAAGGAAACCTTCACCTGAGATCCCATGTGGACATCTCCGGGGATTCCCTCATGGCCCCGGAGGTCCTGATGGACTTGAAAAAAGAGATGGCCCCTTTTATTGACCTCCAATTGGTGGCCTTTCCCCAGCAGGGGATCTTCCGGAATCCCAAAGGGCTTGAAAACATGGAACGGGCCCTGGACATGGGACTGGATGTGGTGGGGGGCATCCCCCATTTTGAACCCACCACGGCCCTGGGCGCTGAATCAGTGAAGATTCTCTGCGGTTTGGCCGCAGAACGCGGCCTTATGGTGGATATGCACTGCGACGAATCAGACGATCCCCTCTCCCGCCATGTGGAGACCCTGGCCTGGGAGACCCGGGAAAAGGGGCTGCAGGGACGGGTAGTAGGTTCCCATCTCACCTCCATGCACGGCATGGACAATTACTATGTGACCAAGCTCATCCCCCTCATGGCCGATGCGGGCCTTTCAGCGGTGTGCAACCCCCTGGTCAACATGAACCTCCAGGGCCGTCACGACAGCTACCCCAAACGGCGCGGCCTGATGCGGGTGCCCGAGCTCATGGACGCCGGCATCAATGTCTCCCTTGGCCATGATGACGTCATGGACCCCTGGTATCCCCTGGGCAGCCACGATATGCTGGACGTCGCCCACATGGGGGTCCATGCCCTGCACATGACCGGATCAGACCAGATCCGGGCCCTGTTTGACGCGGTGACCATAAACGGTGCAAAGACCCTGAATATTGAAGGCTACGGCCTGGAAAAAGGCTGCAATGCCGACATGGTCATCCTCCAGGCCGCAAACCGCATCGAAGCCATCCGTCTGCGGCCGGTCAGGCTTTTTGTCATCCGGCGGGGCAGGATCATCAGCCGTATGGCCCCGGAAACTGCAGCACTCGATCTGGATGGGGAAACCATAAGTACAGAATTCAAGCTGTAATCAGGCCGGGGGAAGTGCCCGGGTGGCCAAATTGGTAGAACCCATTTCGCTGTATTCCGTTTGTACCCAATATGTAAGTGGTATAAGATATAATGATTTCTTTTTTCCAGTTGATGGAAGTTGCTGCATGGATTTTATCGAAATCAGATTCAATATGTTGCTTCTCAATGAATTCCAGTTACGTCATCTCAAAATGAAGATCAATGTGGTTCAGCTCAACTGTTGCAATATTTGCAACAGTTGACTTTATTTAGCGGTGTTGAAAAGCGGATCTCATTGTCTTATAAAACTTTATCTGGTATGACCCGGCCTGACGGAGATAATTGTTGGGGATGATATTATTTTGACGGAAAAGAAAAAAAAACAGCTGGTGGTGTCGGCAATGCCGGACCAGGCAATTGGCCTTGAGTATGAGGACACAAGAGAGCAACTCTCCCGGGAACAAACCAGGTTTCAGGACGATATCTATGACAGCTTCGGGCAAAATCCGGACACCTGGCTCTATGATCTCGGGTTCAAAGAAAGCAAGGTGAAGTTGTCCCCCTCCCTGGATTATTTCATCCGGTTTGCCCGGTGTTATGTCCGGGAACTTTCAAAGATGCCGGAGTTGGAAACCCTGAGGGAAGAGGTTGTGGTGAACGTTCCCGAAGACACCATACCGGCCTTTCTTTCGGGCCGGCCCATGATGGCCGGCTCTGAATATGTGACCTCTGAAATGCTGACCGGGTTGTGGGCCAGTTTCAACCACACTTTTTGCAATGAAATACAGAAATTTGACGGCCGGGTAAGTGATTATTTCCACGGCTTGAACCCGGATCTTCACCCGGCGGGCCGGGTGTTTTTCCACCTGGTGGAAAATAAAAATCAGCATCCGCCCTTTGCCTTCATGGCCACTTATTCCGCAGGGATGGGTGCCAATGGGAAACCCAGGCACCTGCCGTTGAAACATGCCCTTGAAACCCACGATGAGGACGGGCTGCTCACCCTGCTGTCAACGGTTTACAGGGCAGGGGAAAAAAGCGGGATCGTATCGGATCTCATAGATACAGGAGAGCTTTTCCATCCCCTGGCCTGGGATGAAGAAGAGGCCTTTTCCTTTTTAAAGGAAATTCCGGACTATGAGGCTGCCGGGGTGATCTGCCGCATACCGGACTGGTGGAAGAAGGCTTCTGCCCCCCAAGTGAATATTTCCCTGGGCGATAAGAAGCCGTCCATGGCCGGGCTGGATGCCTTGATTGATTTCAAGGCCGGTATTCGCATCGGTGATCTGGATTTCAGTCCTGAAGAAATACGGAAGATTATTGAAGAAAGCCGGGGACTGGCCTTTATCAAGAACAAATGGGTGGCAGTGGACCCGGGTAAACTTAAGACCGCCCTGAAGGCCTGTGAAAGCCTGGAAGAGCTGGCCGGATCAGGGCTGACCCTGGGGGAGGCCATGCGGGCCCGGCTGAACCCGAAGCGCCTGGCCGGCACCCGGGGCCAGGACGTGGATTTTTCCGTATCCAGCGGCGCCTGGCTTGAATCTGTGCTGGAAAAAATGAAACGCCCGAAAACGGCGGGAAATATGTCACCGGGCCCTGGATTCAAGGCGGATCTGCGCCCATACCAGGCAGAGGGGCTGAACTGGCTTGGCTTTTTGAACACCCACAGGTTCGGGGCCTGTCTGGCCGACGACATGGGACTTGGCAAGACCATCCAGATCCTGGGGCTTTTGAGCACCTTTAAAAAGGAAAAAAAGCAGGGAGCCAGCCTCCTGGTGGTGCCGGCGTCACTGATTTCCAACTGGGAAGGGGAAATAAAGCGCTTTCTGCCAGGGCTCAGGGTCTATACGGCCCACCCCGGTTTTGTGGAATCCCAAAAGGTCCGAAAAAATAAGACGGGGAACAAGGACCTTTCCCTTCCCAAAGCGAAGATCGATAAAACAGATCTTGTGATTACAAGCTACGCCCTGGTAAAAAGATATACCTGGCTTCAGGACTATACCTGGCACTGCCTGATACTGGATGAGGCACAGGCCATAAAAAACCCGGGCACCCAGCAGACCCGGGCCGTAAAAAAACTGCCGGCCATCCAAAGGATTGCCATGACCGGTACCCCCGTGGAAAACAGGCTGTCCGACCTCTGGTCCCTGTTTGATTTTTTAAATCCCGGACTTTTGGGCAGCAGATCGGAGTTTTCATCCTTTGCCAAAACCCTGAAAGACAGGCCGGAGGGATATAAAAGGCTTCGGCAGTTGATCTCCCCCTATATTCTGCGCCGGTTGAAAACCGATAAATCCGTTATTTCAGACCTGCCGGACAAGGTGGAAATGAAGGTGTTTGCCGACTTGAGCCCCAAACAGATTGTATTGTACAAAACACATGTCAAAGAGTTAAAAGCCCATATTGAAAACACCGAGGGAATTAAGAGAAAGGGTCTGGTCCTGTCCTCGCTCATGCGGTTTAAGCAGTTGTGCAACCATCCGGACCAGCTCACCGGTTCCGGGAATTTCAAAGAGTCCCACAGCGGAAAGTTCACACGTCTTGCCCGGATCTGCGAAACCGTATATGAAAAGAGGGAGCGCCTGCTTGTGTTTACCCAGTTCAAAGAGATGACCGAACCCTTAAGGGCATTTCTTGAATCTGTTTTTCATCACCCGGGCCTGGTGCTGCACGGCAGTGTCCCTGCGGCAAAAAGAAAGGCGCTGATTGAAGAATTTCAAGGAGAGGCCTATTGCCCGTTCATGGTATTGTCGCTGAAGGCAGGTGGCGTGGGGCTGAACCTGACCCGGGCCAACCATGTGGTGCACTTTGACCGGTGGTGGAATCCGGCGGTTGAAAATCAGGCCACGGACAGGGTGTTCAGGATCGGGCAGGAGAAAAAGGTCCTGGTGCATAAATTCGTTACCCGGGGTACCATTGAAGAAAAAATAGACCGGATGATCACTGAAAAACAGGAGCTTTCGGACGCTGTGGTGGCCCCCACAGGAGAGGCCCTGATCACCGAAATGGATGACAATCAATTAATGGATCTGTTCCGGCTGTCCCTGCCGGCCTGAGGAACGGACAACAACGGGCAGGAGTTGAATTCCTATGCGGTATGGATTTCCCAAATATGTCACGGTGGCTGAAAAAAAAGCAAAGGCGGAACGAAAACTTGCTGCCCTTAAAAAGAAAAACCCGGGGATAAAGCCTGTCAGCATAGAGGGCAGAACCCTTGCCAAAACCTGGTGGGGGAAATCCTGGAACAAGAATCTGGAGCGCTATGCCGACTATGCCAACAGGATCGGCAGGGGACGAAGCTACGTCCGTCACGGTGCCGTGCTGGACCTTCAAATCACACCCGGAAAGATCGAGGCCCAGGTGATGGGAAGCACCTCTTCCCCCTACCGGGTCACCATCACCATCAAGCCGGTTCCCAAAACCAACTGGACCAGGATCAAGGATCAGTGCAAGGGAAAAATGGACGGTATGAAGCAATTGATGGCCGGCAAATTCCCCAAAAGCCTTGCAGATGTATTTACCCGGAAAGGGGAAGGGCTGTTCCCTTCCCCCAAGGAGATCAGTCTGGACTGCTCCTGTCCGGACTGGGCTGTGATGTGCAAGCATGTGGCAGCAGTGCTGTACGGGGTGGGCGCCCGGCTGGACGAGGATCCGTCTTTGTTCTTTGTGCTGCGCAAAGCGGATGTCAAAGACCTGGTATCTGAAACCGTCAAGGAAAGCAAAAAGGAACTTCTGGCCAGTGCCGGTAAAAAATCCTCACGGATCATTGAGGATGATTCCGGCTTGTCTGAGTTGTTCGGCATAGATCTGGATGGGGCAGGGGATCTTGCGGCTCCTTCTGTCCTGCCTCCCAAAAAACGTGGGACTTTGAAAAAAACGGCCGGCCAAAGCGGCCGAAAGCCGAAAGCAGATAAAAAAACCGGGAGCAAAACCCAGAGCAACATTGGGGCGAAAAAACCTTCCCGGAAAATCACGACTGCCACCGGCATTGAAACCTTGTTCAAGCGCCGGACAAAACGGCACACACGGGTGGCCGAGGTGATTGAAAAATCGGATATGGATCCCCAGAAGGTCCGGAACATCCTTTTTCATCTCACGGCAAAAGGCAAACTTGAGCGGGTATCCCGGGGGGTATACAGGTGGGTTCGATGAGGTCTGCTCCCCGTTCAAATCATCCGGCATCGAAAAATGAATTCCAGGATATTTACACGTCCCTGCAGCCAAAAATCCTCAACTACCTGTCCAGGCTACTCGGCCCCGAAGAGGCCGAGGATCTAACCCAGGAGGTATTCGACAAGGTCAGCCGCAATCTGAAAAAATTTAAGGGAAAGTCAAAACCATCCACCTGGGTCTACCGGATTGCCACCAACACAGCCATTGATAAACTCAGATCTGCTGAGCGCAAGCAATCCGGCAACGCTTCCTCCCTGTCGGAAAACACGAATACCCCCACGGCCGCATCTTCCATCCTTCCCGAACCACCGGCACCGGATGAGATGGTGGTGGCCCGGGAGATGAACGCCTGCATCAATGAATTCATCGATGCCCTGCCCCTGAACTACAGAACCATACTGGTGCTCAGTGAGCTTGAAGGGTTTTCCACCAGGGAACTTGCCGATGCCTTTGGGATATCCCCGTCCAATGCAAAGGTTCGTCTCCACCGGGCCAGGGCTGCCCTGAAAAAGGCGTTAGAGGCGGGCTGTGATTTTTATTACAACGATAAAAATGCCCTGGCCTGCGATCGCAAGCAAAGCTAAGCATTCCTCTAATTCTTCGCCAACGAGCCGAACATTAAAAAACAAATCCTCTGTAACCATTTCTATTCCATTTCGTCTGACAGGATAGAAAAGGGAAAATCCCTTTGCTGCTGAAACTGAAATCAAAGGAGAATCACAATGAATCCTGTATCCGGAAAAAAGACGATAGAAATGAACCCGACCAATGGTGTCTGCCCCATCGGTGAGACCACCGGTCAGGCGAATATAAATGATGCGAAGATACCGGTGCTGTCCTGTGAAGGGGCCTGCATCCGGGGGGAAATCGCCAGGCTGGCCGCCAACATGATCGCCCGTGAGAGGCAATTTGGCCGGGGCTGCCACGGGGAGCTTATCACAGTGCCGGATTCGGCCATTGCCCGCTGGATCAGATCGGCTGAAAAAGTGGTGCTGATTGACGGGTGTTTCCTGCGCTGCCACGGCCGTATCATTGAAAACATCATCGGCGGGGAGCGTCTTGTCCAGTTTGACGCTTTGTCCCACTACAACAGGTACACCGATATTTTTGACTACGAGGATGTGCCAGAAGCAGAGAGAAAAGAAACCGCCCGGTCCGTTGCCGACTGGGTTCTGGCCAGCCTTAAAAATGGGCAGCAGGGGGTAAAGGCCGGAGGTTCCCCCTGCAGTACCTGCTGTGGCCAGGCAGGAGGCTGATATGACCCTGCTGGAAAATTACACAAGGGAAATATTCCGGTCCAAATGCATGCCGGGGGCCGAAGGGGTCCACTGCCATGCCACCCTCGGCAGTGATATCCGGGACGTGCTTCCTTATCTGAATACGGAACTTGGGGGCGCAGCCTTTACCCGGGAGCCGCCGTCGGTCACCTTGCAGGTTCATGGAAAGCTCATCACTGTCTATTCGGACAAAATCGCGGTAAATGCCTTAAGAGATGAGAATGAGGCCGATAAAATCCTGAACTGGCTGAAAGAAACCATCAATGACACCTGGGAGCGCCGACAGGAGATCACTCCTAGCTACGACGCTGTGGCCAAACCCGTGCTTTTTGAAATATTGAAACTGCTGCCCAAAACAAACTGCAGGGCCTGCGGGGAGAAAACCTGTATGGTCTTTGCCGCCCGGGTGACCGACGGTGTGAAAGATGAGACGGGCTGCCCGGATTTGACGGATGAAAACCAGGAGAAATTGAAGGCGTACCTGTCCGGGTTCTGTTTTGATTGAAAAAATCCGGGCCTTTCACCCAAAGGCCCGGAATACCACCTGTGCCCGAATATAAAAAAAAAAAGTTGACATGTGCATGTGTGTGCATTAATGTCTGGAACATGGAAATCATGTATACCAAAAAGCAGCTTGAGATCGCCAACCAGCTTGTGGGGGCCATGGATTCAAAGTTCTTCAAATCCCTGAGCGAGCCGGTGCGGGTGGATATCATGCGGTTTCTCCTGCTCAACGGGCAGTCCGATATTGCCACCATTGCGGAAAACATGCCCCAGGACCGGTCCGTAATCTCCCGCCATCTGACCCTGATGCAGGATGTGGGGATTCTCACCGGCCGCAAAGAGGGGCGCCACATGGTGTATATGCTCAATGCGGAGCATTTTCTGGACCGGTTCAGAACTTTGACCTCCCTGCTTGAAACCTGTGTCAAGGAGTGCGGACCGTTGTGCTGTAAATAAACGTCAAAAAAATTTAAACTATTATGTGCACTTGTGTGCATGAAAACCTGTAAAGAGAGGGTGAGATGAAAAGACTTATCATGATAGAGGGAATTAAAAATGCATTGGACCTGGGATATTTCAGGGAGGTTTTCTTCCGGGCGTTGAAGAAGGACATGGAAATGGGGCCAAAGGAATTTATTGCCAGGCTGTTCCGGGCCAGGGGCTTTTCTTTGCTTACACCACCCGGGTACGAGGCCTTGGCCCTGGAATCCTCCGATCTTATCATCGTTGACTTGAGAGAAAAGCGGCAGTTTGATGCGGGGCACCTTCCCGGTGCGGTATCCCACCCATTCGATGATTTCCTGGGGGATGTCCTCATGGCGGGGCAGTACCGGGACAAATTATCCTCACCGGTGGTGCTGATCTGCGATACCGGGCATATGAGCCGGGTTGCCGCAAGTATTCTGTCAGAAACAGGATTTACCAAATTGCACAGCATCAGCCGGGGAATGCGGCGGATGAACCGATGGGAGCATATCAAACAGGTTCACCGCCGGTCAAAGAACAGCAGATGCCCCTTATGCCATGAATTGTTTTCAGCCTAGCCGTTTAAAAAGCAGCGGTCCGTGAACTGACAATTCTGTATAGATATTCCAAAAACAGGTAAGGGGCCTTATTACCTTACCTTTCCGCGAAATTGCATCTAAGACATAGGGGCGTTGACTCATCATCAGATCAAAAATGTAAGTTTCAGGGGGCCGATGTGCCGGAAATCACCCGTGCCTATAATGAAATCATTTTTTCTCCGGTCCCGGACACCCACGGAACAAGCCCTTTTGGTGCGTTTGCATCTAAGAAGTTTCCATGAAGCGGTTTGGCTGGTTTATATATTGCTCCTTTTCTTTTGAAGACCCAAAGAAAAGGAGACAGATGAGAGCCCAGGTCCTTACATTTATTTCGATTCTTATTATTGTAACCATTCCCATCCTGAGCCTGGCCGCCCCCGCCGGCCGGTTAATCGTTTTTCATGCAGGAAGCCTCACGGTTCCCTTTGCCGCCATTGAAAAGGCCTTTGAGGCCAGGTATCCCCACGTGGATGTGCTCAGGGAAGCCGGGGGCAGCACCAAGATGGCCCGGTTGATTTCCCAGGTGGGCAAACCTGCGGATATATTGGCATCCGCGGATTATGAAGTGATCGACAACGTCCTTATCCCAGGGTTTGCCGAATGGAACATCCGGTTCGCCGCCAACCAGATGGTGCTCTGCTACACGGATCACAGTCGGGATGCGGATATGGTGAACGCATCCAACTGGTATGAAATCCTCTCAAAACCCGGGGTGGCATGGGGGCATTCCGATCCGGATCTTGATCCCTGCGGCTATCGCAGCCTCATGGTGATTCAGTTGGCAGAAAAGTTCCACAACCGGCCCGGCCTATACGACAGGCTCCTTTCAAACCGGCCCCGGAGAAATGTGCGGCCCAAATCCGTGGAACTGGTCAGCCTGCTTAAAACCGGGCATATGGATTATGCCTGGGAATACCTTTCCGTGGCCCTTCAGCACGGCCTGAGATATGTACCGTTGGATGACCGGATGAACCTGGGAAATTACAAATATGAGGATTTTTATAAACAAGCGAAAGTTGTGGTGTCAGGCAACACCCCGGGCAGCGGGAGAACCATCACCGGAAAACCCTGCACTTACGGCGTAACCCTGGTGAGGAATGCCCCGAATCCAGAGGCGGCAGAGGCCTTCCTTGCCTTTCTGTTATCTGCGGATCATGGGTTGAAAATCCTGGAAGAGACGGGGCAACCGGTCCTTAGTCCGGCCAGGGTGCCTTCCGGGGAAATGGTCGCTAAGCTGCCGGAATCCCTTAAGCGCCTGGTGGTGGAAGAATGAGCGTTTTGAATCGGGCGAAAACAGACGGCATGGGCCTGTTTTTCATGGGGTTCAGCCTGCCCGTGATCCTGCTGCTCACACTGCCCCTGATCGAGATGGCCCGGGAGCCTACGGTTGCCATGCTTTTTAACACCTTGAAGGACCGGGAGGTGATGCTGGCAATCGCCCGGTCCCTGGGGTTTTCCCTTTCAGCCGGCCTCCTGGCTTTCGTCCTTGGGACGCCGTTGAGCTATCTGCTGGCCAGAAGAACCTTCCCGGGAAAGAAACTTATCGAAGGTATCATCGACCTGCCCGTCATGATTCCCCATCCGGTGGTGGGGATCGCCATTCTGAGCCTTGCCGGCAGGACCCATCCTTTCGGCAGGTTTCTGGCCGACATGGGGGTTCAGATCATGGGCACCCCCACCGGTATCATCACCGTGCTTCTCTTTGTGGGGCTGCCTTTTTACGTCAATACGGTGAAGGCCGGCTTTGAAAGTGTGCCGGCCCGCCTTGAGAATGCCTCCAGAACCCTTGGGGCCGGCACCTGGGACACTTTCCGGCGGATCACCCTGCCCCTGACCTGGCGGCATATGGTGCTTGGCATCATCATGTGCACGGCCCGGGCCATCTCCGAATTCGGCGCCATTGTCATTGTGGCCTATCATCCCATGACGGCACCGGTAATGATCTACGAGCGGTTCACCGCCTTTGGCCTGGAATACTCCCAGCCGGTGGCAGTCTGGCTGATAGCCCTGTCCCTGTTGCTGTTCGTGGCGCTAAGAATGATGTCCCGGTCTGCGGTGCAGTACCAGAGGTGATATGATACAACCCGGCCTCATAGAACTGGAGAATATCAGTCTCACCCTGCCTGGGTTTGCCCTGGAGAATATCAATCTCACCATCCGGGAGAATGATTTTTTCGCAGTGATCGGCCCCACGGGATCGGGAAAATCCCTTCTGCTGGAGGGCATGCTCGGCCTGATGCCCTTTACGTCAGGGCGGCTTCTGTTCAACGGCACTGACATGGACCGGGTTCCGGTGGAAAAGCGGGGCCTTGCCATCGTATATCAGGACTTCGCACTTTTCCCACATCTGGATGTGGCCGGGAATATCCTCTACGGCACCCGGTATCACGGCATCAGCCGGGATGAGGCGCAAAACCGGCTGGAACACTTATCGGATATTTTAGGGCTCAGCCGTATTCTCGACCGCAGGCCCCACAACCTGAGCGGCGGTGAAAAGCAGCGGACAGCCCTGGCCCGCGCCCTGATCCTGAACCCTTCCGTCCTTCTCCTGGACGAACCCCTGTCCGCCCTGGACCCCGTATTTCACGGGGAAGCCAAAGAACTTCTCAAACGTATCCACAGGGAAATGGATATGACCATCGTTATGGTGTCCCATAATTTTGATGATGTGATCTACCTGGCCGACCGTGGCGCTGTTATTCACCAGGGGCGGATCTGCCAGACCGGGGATATCAATATCCTGTTTGAAAAGCCCTGTGATCTTTTCACAGCCCGGTTTGTGGGGATGGCAAACCTGATGCCGGTGAAAGTGGGTAAAGGACGGGTGACGGTGGAAGGATCAGACGTGTCCTTGAGGACAGCAAATCAGCCTGCCTTTCCTTTCGGGTATATGGGTATCCGCCCGGAGGATATTGTCCCCGAACCCGAAGGGGATGTGCCTGTTGGGAGCGAACCGGTGGGGAACCGGCTGCGGGGAACCATTACCGGAATAGATAACCACGGCATGTTTATCCGGGTGGGTCTGGATTCAGGCGGCCTTCAATTTGAGGCCGTCTGGCCCAGGCGGTATATACGGCAGTATAATCTGTCCCATGGCAGCGGCATTCGGGTGTATGTATCGCCGGAGGCCGTGCATGTGTTCAGGGAAAAATTAGACCCGGTCCCGGGTTGTCAGGACAAAGCGCCCTTGTCTTGACCCCCGCCCCCTGATCCCGTATACTTTTTTTAATTCCACACATTCATATAACGCGCCATCTTTCTTGTCTTCTGCTTTGTGGATATTTCATCGATACTTTCCGGTCATCTAAAACGGCCGGATGTCGGTATCATTTCACTACGGGACCCTGTGGGATACCCGTCATATAAAGGAGTTCCCCATGCAAATCATCATCAGTCATCCGGCGGACAGTGAAGACCGCCACCGTCTATACCGTTTTCTTTACCGTATCTGGACCCGGGAGTCAGACAGGGAGTTGCCCGGCACCGATCATGACACCCGGGAGATAAAAGACAGCCTGGATCGTTGTGCCACCCATTTCATGGCCCTGGACAACCAGGGGCAGATCGCGGGATGCGTCAGGACAAACCGTCTTTCTGACGGGCTGCCTGATCAGGCCCTGCGGGAGTGCCTGGGCCTGGACAATCTGGGCAACCTGTTCAACCCGGAAAACGTGGTGCTGATTTCCCATTTGGCCATATCCCCGGCCCACCGCGGGGGGACGGTGATTTCCCTGCTGCTGGCCGATCTTTTCCGCACCCTGTTTGAAAACCGTGCCAATGTGGCGGTGTGTCATTGCCGGTTGAACCTGGTAAGCCTTTACTATCGGATCGGCCTTCGTCCTTACCTGCCCAATTTCAAGCTTCAGGATCAGCTTCAGGTTCCTCTTGTCGGTTGCATCAACGACAGGGAATATCTGGAACGGGCCGGCAGCCCCCTGCACGCCCTGCTGCCGCCGGACTGCAATGACAGGGGGTGGGCTGCGGGCCTGCTCTCCGGTTCCTTTCCCATGTTTACGGGGCCTGAGATTTCCGACATCAGTACCCGCAACCTCTGGGCCAGGCTGGCCCATGCGTCACCTGCGGGGCAGCAGGAGTCGGGAATGAAATTGTTCCAGGGCTTTTCACCGGAGGCTGTGGAAGGACTGCTGAAGCAGATGCCCAGAATCCGTTTGGCCCAGCATGAAGCACTACAGACCGGCCGCGGCGGTGAAGAGGCCATGGGCATCCTGATCAGCGGATCACTGGGGATCGGGGTGGGGGATGTATCAGATCCCCACTTTGTCTATGTGGTCCAGCCGGGGGAACCTTTCGGGGAGCAGACCGCCCTTGGCCGGGGCCGGACCCGGACCGTTATTGTTTCTCTGGCGGAAAGCGAGGTGCTCCTGCTGCCGGGACGGCTGATGGACCGCCTGGCAGAAAAAGATAGGGAACGTGCCCTGATTCTGTACCGGAACCTGTTGGGAATCTTGGCCGAACGGGTTGAGGCGGCCAATACCGTCCTCGCGGAGCACCTGTCCCAAAAGGTCCGGCCCGATACCCGGGTTCACCGGCCGGCCCGTCACCAGGCACAGTCGGTACGGCATGCCGTCAACCGGAGAGAGTCCTATCATTATGCCTCTCTTTCCGACCGGGAAGGGGAACTGGACAGGCTGACCCGCCAGGCCCGGGTGGCGGAAGCCCTGGAAGTGGCAACCTTAAGGAAAATCGGGCTGACCGACGGTGACTGCATCCTGGACCTGGGGTCAGGCCCCGGGGTAACGTCGATGATTCTGGCCCGCCATTTTCCCGGCAGCCGGATTCACGGGGTGGAGCCGGAAGACAGGCTACGGCACCTGGCGGAAGAACGGGCGAAGGAACAATGCCCCGGCAGGTGCACATTTCATCCGGGCACCGCCCAGGCCATTCCCCTGCCGGACAACCATGCGGATTTTTCATATGCCCGCCTCCTGTTCCAGCACATTCCCGATCCCCTGGTCTGCCTGGAGGAAATGAAACGGGTCACCCGTCCCGGCGGGATCGTTTGCATCCTGGATGTGGATGACGGTACGATTTTCATCCATCCTGTGGCACCGGAGTGGGGGGCGGTGGAACGCCGGGTGGCCAGGGCCCAGGCGGCCTCAGGCGGAGACCGCCACGTGGGGAGAAAGCTTTTGGGTTTTTTTGATGCCACGGGGTTTTCAGACATTCAGCTGGATGTGGTGCCGGTGACCACCCAGATGCTGGGACCGGCCCTTTTTTTCGACATCGTTTTCGGGTTCAAGCAGCAGCATCTCAAACGGTGTAACGATTGGGATGACGAGACAGCGGCTGTCTTTTCGCGCATCCGTTCCGCGTTGGGTAAACCAGGTGCTTTTGCCTCGGAAAATATGTTTGTGGCACACGGTATGGTTGGAGAATAATATACTTGATATATATTTTATTCTTTTATAGGATTGGGGATAATTCAGTTACTATAAACGTAGAAACTTAAGCTACGCGTGAACCCGAGGATTGCCATGAAATCAAAGCACAGAACTGAAAAGTCACCGAAGCAGCCCCTGGCGATTGTCGCCTACGAAGCCATCGTCCAGCGGATTATCAGCCTGGAATACCAGCCCAGCCAGCATCTGGAGGAAAGCCAGCTCATGGCGGATTTAGGGATCGGCCGGACCCCGGTCCGCGAGGCCCTGGTCCGCCTCCAGGGAGAAAAGATGGTGGAGTCTCACCCCAACAAGGGGGTTATTGTCCGGCCCATCACCCTTCAGAATACCAAAGCCATGTTCGAGTCCATGAGCATATTTGAGTTCGGGGTGGCGGATATCGCCGCAACAAAGAATTGTACCCTGGCCATACAGAAGATGAAGCAGAGCAACAAGCTCATTGAGAAAACGGTGCGGGAGGGCGACCTTTTGGGGATGGTGGAGGCGAACCATCAGTTCCATATGGATTTTGCAGGGGCCTCCCAAAACGAGTTTCTCATAAGGGCCACCCATGATGTGCGCAGCGAAGCCAAACGGCTGTCCTATCTTTCCTTTAATACGGAAATCGCTCCGGACCAGAGTCTGGACAGCCATTACGACAGCGTTGTGGCGGAGCATGACGAGCTGATCGCACGGCTTGAGGCAAAGGACATCCACGGGGTGAAGCAGCTTCTCCAGGCACACATCGAGACCTTCAGAAAACGGATCATCCATTTTATGGTGTCATGATAAACGGTACGTTCAACAGTTAGGAGTGGTTATGAAATCAATAGATCTGAACTGCGACATGGGCGAAAGCTTCGGCAACTATACCATCGGTATGGACGAGGCGGTGATGCCCTATATCACCTCGGCCAACATCGCCTGCGGCTGGCATGCCGGCGATCCGCTGGTGATGGACACCACCGTCCGGTCGGCCAAAGCCCACGGCGTGGGGGCCGGCGCCCACCCCGGGTATCCGGATCTCATGGGGTTCGGCCGCCGGAAAATGAATCTGACTCCCGAAGAGATCCGCCATTACCTGACCTACCAGATCGGGGCGCTGCAGGCCTTCTGCCGGGTCCACGACGTCCGTCTGCAGCACGTCAAGCCCCACGGTGCCCTGTATCTGGATGCGGTGGAGTCCCCTGACACGGCAAGGGCCGTGGCCCAAGCCATCACCGGCCTGGACCCGGAACTGCGCTTTGTGGCCCTGGCAGGTAAAAAGGGGGAAACCATGCGCCAGATGGGAGAGGAATTGGGGCTCAAGGTAGTGTTTGAAGCCTTTCCGGACCGTGCCTACACCCCGGAGGGGACCCTGGTTCCCCGGAGTCTGCCCGGTGCCGTGATTTCCGATCCCGAACTTGTGGCCGCCCGCGCCCTGGACATGGCCCGGGGATTTGTGATTGCCAGTGACGGGTCCCGGATTGAACTGGAGGTGCAGACCCTCTGCGTTCACGGGGACAACCAGGCTGCTGTGGATCTGGTGAAAGAAATCCGGTCACGGCTGGAGGGAGACGGGATTGCTGTTAAACCCATGAGTGATTAAATAAATATATAATAAAAAATATTCAAAATATACTTGACAAAAAACTTTTGTATATGCCAAGTATATTTAAATTGTTATTGTAATTATTGAAAAAAAGGGTCCTCATTGAGGGTGTCAGGCAGATGAATCGTACACAAAATCCCCCAAAAGAATATCCATTGTACGACACTCCGGAATTCCGGCTGGCCGGAGACCGGGGACTGCTGATGGCCTTCGGGGAAACCATTGATCCTGGGATCAATGCACGAATCCGGGCCATGGCATCTCACCTGTCAAGGGAGCTTCCGCAAGGGGTTGAGGAAATCATTCCCACCTATTGTTCCCTGATCCTGGTCTATGACCCCGCAGAGACCTGCCCCGACATCCTGATCCCGGAACTTACGGCCATGAACGACGGCCTGGACGACGAGTCGTTGCCGGAACCCGAAGTTGTGGAGCTGCCGGTGTGCTATCACCCGGACCTGGGGCCGGACCTGTTGCATGTGGCCGAAGTTCACGGCCTGACCCCGGAAGCGGTGGTGGATATCCATACGAAGCCCCTTTATCCTGTTTATATGATCGGTTTTACCCCCGGGTTCCCTTATCTGGGTGGGCTTGACGAACGGCTGCACACCGGCAGGCTCAGTTCGCCCCGCACCCACGTGCCGGCAGGGTCCGTGGGAATCGCCAACAACCAGACCGGCATCTACCCCATCGCCAGCCCCGGCGGCTGGCAGCTCATCGGCCAGTGCCCGGTGAAGCTCTTCGACCCGGACAGGGAGAATCCCATTCTCCTGAAGGCCGGCAGCCTGCTGAAGTTCAGGGCGGTTTCCATGGATGAGTTTGTGTCGCTGAAGGAGGAGAACCGGTGAAGGCCCTGAAAATAATAAGTCCGGGTCCTTTTACCACGGTCCAGGACCGGGGACGGTTCGGATTACAGCAGTTCGGGGTGCCTCCCTGCGGCATGCTGGACCGGCATGCCGGCGACATTGCCAACCTGCTGGTGGGCAATGATCCGGATGCCGCCGTCCTGGAGTTCACCTTCATGGGCGGGCAGATGGAAGCCCTGGACACCTTTTGCCTGGCGGTAACGGGTGCGGATATGGGAATGACCATTAACAGCACTCCCTGCGCCGCCTGGTCCACCCATAGGGTGACGCCGGGGGACAGGATTCATCTGGGTGGGGCAGCAACGGGATGCAGGACATATCTTGCGGTGAGCGGCGGTATTGACGTCCCCCTGGTCATGGGCAGCCGGTCTACCTATACCGGTGCCAGGATCGGTGGTATGGACGGCGGCATACTTAAGGCCGGGGATATACTGGCAAGAGGTAAGGGCCGCCTTTCCGATATACCTGAAGCCATCCCCGAAGACCTGATTCCGGCATATCCGTCCGAGATCGTCCTCAGGGCCATTCCCGGTCCCCAGGACAATTTCTTTGACCTGGACACCTTTTTCAATGTGCCCTTTACCGTGACGGACAAGGCCAACCGGATGGGGTATCGGCTTCAGGGGGAGGCTGTCACGCGGAAACCGGGTATGCCCAAAAGCATCATTTCGGAACCCAGCCTTCCCGGCGGGGTCCAGGTGCCCGAGGACGGCCAGCCCATCATCCTGCTGGCAGAGCAGACCGTGGGGGGATATGCCAAGGCTGCCACGGTGATCTCATCTGATATTCCGCGGCTGGCCCAGGCGGTGCCGGGCAACCGCATCCGGTTTGAATCCGTTTCCCTGGAAACGGCACATGAGATCTACATGCAGCAGACCAACGCGTTTGAAAAATTAAAGAAAATGGATCTGCAGGCAAAAACATGGGCGGCCATGGGCAAGGCTTTTTTTGATGATCCGGTTTTTTGTCAGCGGATAGAAAAATATATGCTTCAGGTTTAGCGAATACTAAAGAGGAGGCATCCCACAGGATACTTTATGAGAGGCTGCCCTGACGTGCATCAGCACCTGCGGGGCGAAACATAAAAAAATCAAGTAAACCACCTAAACAAAGGAGAGTTCCAATGCGTAACTTTAAAAGAAGTCTAATGATTATCCTCGTAGTGCTTATGGCGGCAGCGCCGGCATGGGCGGGAAACGCCATGAAGCTTGATCTGAACGCCATCTATGGTTCCACAAGCTTTCACACCGTGGGTGCCATGAACTTTGCCGAACTGGCAAGAAAGTATTCCGACGGCAATGTGGATATCACGGTTCATCCCGGCGGCAGCCTGGGATTCAAGGGGCCTGAGCTGCTCAAGGCCGTGAAGGATGCCCAGCTTCCCATGAGCGATATCCTCATGGGGGTTGTTTCCGGTTCCGAGCATGTTTTCGGCTTAAGCTCCCTGCCCAGACTGGCCAGTTCTTTTGAAGAGGCAAAGGCGCTCTACAACGACTCCAAACCCCTGTATGAAAAAGCCTGCGCCAAATGGAACCAAAAGTTCCTCTACGCAGCACCCTGGCCCCCGTCCGGACTGGTAACCAAAAAAGCGGTGGCCGCCACTGCCGATCTTAAGGGGCTGAAAACCCGTACCTACGATAAAAACGGTGCCAACTTCTTAAGGGAACTGGGCGGCGCCCCCCTGTCCCTGCCCTGGGGTGAAGTGTACTCATCTCTTAGAACCGGTATGATCGACTCCGTTCTCACCTCTGCCGAATCCACCAAAAACGGGAAGTTCTGGGAAGTCCTGGATCATTTTACCAACATTAACTACGCCTTCCCCCTGAACATGGTCACCGTGAACATGGATTACTGGAAAGCCATGTCCAAGGCGCAGCAGGACGCCATCCTCAAGGCCGCAGCCGAAACCGAAGCCAACCAGTGGGCCGCTTCCGAAGCCAAGACCATGGAAGCGCTGACCATCATTAAGGACAACGGCTTCACCATCGCCGATCCCTCCGGCGCCCTTTC
>MDTD01048860.1_pt1 | contig 21489 bp, 17 predicted proteins | sample 811221 | NCBI WGS metagenome assembly MDTD01 (sample SAMN05326646, study PRJNA326480) | marine metagenome | isolation source: seawater | place: Pacific Ocean: South West | collected 2011 | reverse complement strand
ATCCGCCTGGTTGTATTACCGTTTTTACACCTTCATTATTAGCAAGTTCTACACAGTCTGGAAAAGGGAAGAAGGCATCAGAAGCCATTACAGCTCCATTTAAATTAAATCCAAAACTCTTTGCTTTCTCAACAGCTTGTTTTAAGGCATCTACTCTAGAAGTTTGCCCTACACCACTAGCAAGCAACTGTTTCTCCTTTACAAATACAATTGTATTTGATTTCGTGTGTTTGCAAACTTTTGATGCAAATATAAGATCTTCTAATTGCGAATGACTAGGAGTCATTTTTGTGACAATTTTCATATCATCTATAGAGTCAGTTGTTAAATCCTTATCTTGATATAATACTCCATTTAGTGCTGTTCGGAATTGTATTTTTGGCAGTTGTATTTTATTTTGTTGTAGTAAAACTCTATTTTTCTTTTCTTTTAAAATTTTTAATGAATCAATAGAGAAAGAAGGGGCAATTAACACTTCATAGAATAGATTGTTTATTTCTTTAGCAGTTTCTAGATTAACTTCTTTATTTGTGACAAGTACTCCACCAAACGCAGAAATTGGATCTCCAGCTAGGGCGTCCTTCCAAGCATCAATTAGTTTTTCTCGACTAGCTATTCCGCATGTATTATTATGTTTTAGCACTGCAAATGTAGTTTCATTAAACTCTCCTATTAAGTTGACAGCAGCATCTATATCTAGAAGATTATTATACGAAAGCTCTTTTCCACTTAGCTGTGTAAACATATCATCTAGATTGCCATAAAATATTCCAGATTGATGAGGGTTTTCTCCATATCGTAATTCTTTTTTTTCGTTTATACTTACTTTAAATGATTTTTTAATATCATTATTAAAGTAATTAAAGATAACAGTATCATAATTTGATGAAATATTAAAGGCATGAGCTGCAAATTTTTTCCTCTCTTCTATACTTGTTCTAGCATTATTACTATTTAATATTTTTAGGAGTTCATTATATTGATCCATCTCCGATATAATAAGTACATCTTTAAAGTTTTTTGCAGCAGCACGAATAAGAGAGATTCCACCAATATCAATCTTCTCAATAATTTCTTCTTCAGAAGATTTGGATGCAACTGTTTTTTCGAAAGGATATAGGTCAACTATTACTAAATCAAACTCAGGAATATTATATTTTTCTAATTGTATTTGATCATCTTCTAATTCTCTTCTTGCAAGTATTCCTCCAAAAATATTTGGATGCAAAGTTTTTACTCTTCCACCTAAAATAGAAGGAAATCCTGTTAAATCTTCTACTTTATTTACTGAGATTTTTTGGGCTTCTATAAATTCTTGTGTACCTCCAGTTGAATATATATTGATTCCTAATTCATTAAGTTTTTGAACAATAGGGACAAGACCTTCTTTATGAAAGACAGAAATTAATGCATTTTTAATGGTTCTTTTTTCAGACATTATTTATTTTATTCCTTATGCAATTTTACTTAAAAGCTAGAGGAATTAGGCTATCTATTAAGTTAAAAATATAAATTGTTAATAAGTCACTTTATATTGTTGACTAACTAGATGAAAATTAAATTATTTCCTGACAAATAATTAGGCTTTCCTTTATACTCTTAACGTTCTGGATTTTTATAGCTAACTTTCCTTTCTTCTCTGTCATTTCACAGTTTTGAACATTAGACTTTAGATATTTAAGTATCTTTTGGAATGTTTTAGAATTGTAATACAGAGAATTATCTTCTTCAGGCAGATAAACTTGCATCTTATTATTCTTAAGAATTACACGTTCAAAACCTATTTCTTTTGCTATCCATTTTAATCTAATGGCATTAAATAGATTATATATACTTTTTGGAATAGGACCAAATCGGTCAATTAATCTATTTATAAATTCATTTATTTCTTCTTCTTTTTTGAGAGTGTTTAGCTCTTTATATAGATTTAGTCTTTCACTAATATTGCTCACATATTTTTCAGGGATAACAATTTCTAGATCAGTATCTAATTGACAATCTTTTGTATAGAAATTGAGTTTTTTGTTTTTGAATAATTCTTCAAATTTTTCTTTTTTTAGTTCTTCTATTGCGTCATTTAATATTTTTTGATAAGTCTCAAAACCTATGTTGTTTATAAAACCAGATTGATCAGCTCCTAATAGATCTCCAGCACCTCTAATATCTAAATCACGCATTGCAATTTTAAAGCCACTTCCTAGGTTAGAAAATTCTTCTAGTGCTATTAGTCTTTTTCTGCTTTCTGTAGAAATAGTATGTAAAGGAGGACTTATTAAATAGCAGAATGCTTTTTTGTTAGAACGCCCGACTCTTCCTCGCATTTGATGTAAATCACTTAGGCCAAAGTTTTGAGCATTATTAATTATGATTGTATTTGCATTTGGTACATCTACTCCATTTTCAATAATAGTGGTAGATACTAAAACATCAAAATCTCCTTCAATAAAATCAATCATTAATTCTTCGAGCTCTTTTCCTTTCATTTTTCCGTGTCCTATTTTGATTTTTGCATTTGGGCAAAGTCTCTGAATTATACCAGTAATTTCTTTTATATTATCTATTCTATTGTGTACAAAATACACTTGTCCATTTCTTGCCATTTCATAACTAATAGCATCTCTAATGGTAATTTGGTTCATAGCTACAATCTTTGTTTCCACTGATTGTCTGTTTGGAGGAGGAGTATTAATTATAGATAGATCTCTTGCCCCTAAAAGTGAGAATTGAAGGGTTCTAGGTATTGGTGTTGCACTCAATGTTAATGTGTCAATATTTTCTTTTAATAATTTAATTTGATCTTTAATACTTACACCAAATTTTTGTTCTTCATCAATAATTAATAATCCTAAGTCAAGAAAACGGATGTCTTTCCCTACTATTCTATGTGTACCTATAAGTATGTCAATTTCCCCTCTATTTAATTTCTTAATTGTTGTTTTTTGCTCTTTTTGAGTTTTAAAGCGACTGATGTAGTCTATTGTACATGGAAAATCTTTTAATCTTTTTTTAAAGGTTTTGAAATGCTGTAGTGCTAGTATAGTTGTAGGAACTAAAACAGCTACTTGTTTATTGTCTGTTACAGCTTTGAATGCAGCCCGTATTGCAATTTCAGTTTTTCCAAAACCAACATCTCCACATATTAACCTGTCCATTGGCATTTCTTTTTCCATGTCTCTTTTTACATCTTCAGTTGCTTTATTTTGATCTATAGTATCTTCATAAATAAATGATGCCTCTAGCTCATGTTGTAAATAAGTGTCTGGTGTATATGCAAATCCTTTTTTTAGTTTTCTTTTAGCATAAAGCTTAATTAAATCAAATGCAATTTGTTTTATTTTTGTTTTTACCTTTTCTTTTGTTTTTTTCCATACAGGAGATCCTAATTGACTTATTTTTGGGTCCATTCCCTCTTTTGCAGAGAATTTTGCAATCTTATGTAGGGAGTGTATACTAACATACAGTATATCTCCATCCTTATATGTTAACTTGATCACTTCTTGAGGGGCACCATTATTTTCAATTTTATGTAATCCTTCAAATCTTCCAATCCCATGATCTATGTGCGTAACAAAATCTCCTGCTTCTAAGGAATTAATTTGCTTTATTGTGATAGCCTGATTATTAGTAGATTTTATTCTTGATTTGAATTTGTAATATCTATCAAAGATCTGATGATCTGTATAAACAGCTTGTTTATTTGTGTAGTCAATAAAGCCTTCATGTAATGAGAAGAGGACACATCGATAGTTTAAATTTTCTTGATTATGATCAAAAATTGATCTTAGCCTTTGCTCTTGCTCTTCTGAGGAACAGAGAATAATATTTTCTAATCCTTCTTCTTGGTTTCTTTTTAAATCATCTTTTAATAGGTTAAATTGTTTATTGAACCTTGTTAAGGGAGAGGTGTTAATTTTAATATGTTTTTTAGAAGTGAAAAATGTTTTTTTATTGTGTTCAATTACTGAGAATTCATTTAAGTTTTTTATAAATTCCTTTGCATTAGTAAATAGCTGTTCTGGCTTTAAATGCTTAACTTTATTACTAGAAATTTGTGTGTATTCTTTATTTGCTTTTGTAAAGTGATTTGAAATTATTTCTTTTGTAAAATCGACATCTTTTATCCAGATCACAGTACTTTTTGGCAAATATTCTAAAAAAGTTACTTGAGAATGTATGTTTTTTTTTGCTTCAGTATTTGGAATGATTATAATATCATTTTTAGTGTTCATAGATAATTGATTATTAATATCAAATGTTCTAATACTTTCAATTTTATCATTATAAAATTCTATTCGATAAGGATGTTCAGTGCCATAAGAGTATACATCAAGAATTCCTCCTCTTACAGAGTATTGACCAGCTTCGATTACAAAATCTACTTTTTTAAAATTAAGATTTTCTAGCATTAAATCTATCTCTTCAAGTAAAGCAGTATCATGGTTTTTTAATTTAATTGTATGTTTTGTTAATTCTTTTCTGCTAATAACTTTTTCTGATAGAGCTTCAGAATAAGTTACTATAATAGGATTTCTTTTATTATTAAGTTTATTGAGAACTTCTGTTCTTAGTAGTATGTTAGCATTGTCTGTTTCTTCTATTTGATAGGGCCTTCTATATGATGCCGGGAAAAAAAATATTTCGTTCTTGAGTAAACTTTCAATATCATTTATAAAATAAGAAGCAGATTCTTTGTCTCTAAATATAAAAAGGTGCGGTGTTTTACTTGTTTGAGTTATGGCACTTGCAGTTATAGAAAATGAAGAACCAGTTAAACCAGTTAATTGGATTTTTGTCTTCTTATTTTCTAATTCTGACTTTAGAGATTTAGTTTGTTTTGGAATTCCAAAATAAGATATGAGAGGAGCTAGCAACTTTAATTAAATTGCGTGTATTTCATCTATCATCTCTTGATACCATTTTTGATTAATATCAAATTTCTTTCCTCCTTTAATCTTATCAAAATCAATACATCCTATTTTGTTGTTATTTGTTTCATCAAAGCCAATTACTCCATTTATTCCATTTATTGCATTTTTAACAGCATGGATACATGTTTCAAAAATCAAATCTAAATCTTTTTTATTGGCTTTTGCGGATCTTGCAAAATAACCGCTTTTTTGTACTAACACTTTATTTGCTTTTAATTTCAATCCTAATTCTTTAGCAAACCATTTGCCAGGATTGAGATCGTCTAATCTTACATGGCCAAAAGCATCTTTTAGTATTTCTTGTCCTTTTTTCTTTTTTTCTTGAATTATTGTTTCTATTCCTGCTCCTTCGCTTAGAAATATGTTGACACAATCATATTTATCCATTATTTTTTTTAAGCGGACAGCTTCTTTTTCAAAATTTATTTTTATTTCTGGTAAGAATATTGCATGTATATCCCATTTTTCCTTTACAATATTTAATTCTGGTATAAAATGGTTGCTATTTAATTTCTTTCTATATTCTAATGCTGTTGCAGCGGCTAACCAACCACAGTTTCTTCCCATAATTTCATGAATAATTAATTGTCTGTCAGAAGTTGTATTTTCATTAATAATATTTTCAAAAAATATAGCACCTTGTTCTGCTGCTGACCAAGCGCCAAGTGTTTGATTAATTGGAAATACGTCATTGTCAATTGTTTTTGGTAATCCAACTACAGTTAAGTTATAGTTGTTTTCCTTAAGATATTTTGATAATTCAGCCGCAGTAGTATTTGTATCGTCTCCTCCAATTGTATGTAAAATAGTGACATTGTCTTTGACTAATTGCTTAGCAGCAATTTCTAAAGGATTTTCGCTTTTTTTTATATAACCTTTTTCTATACAATCGGTAATATTAGTGAGTTTTACTCTACTATTACCTAATGGAGATCCTCCAAAATAGTAGAATCTATTTATATTATTTTTTAATGATTTTGGGATTCTAACAGATTTTCCGGTTAGAAGACCTTTATATCCATTAAGATATCCTATGATCTCTATTTCAGGATGATGCTGAAGGTAAATTTCAGTTAATTTACCAATTGCCGCTGAAAGACACGGAGCAATACCCCCTGAAGTAAGAAATGCAACTTTCATTTTATTAAAAATTTGTTAAATGCAAATATCGAAAATTTAATAAGATTCTTTGAGAAAATAATTCTTTACTTTGCCATTATATTAATTTTAGATTAATGACAACAGTATTTAAGTTTGGAGGGTCTTCAATAAAAGATGTTAATAGTATTATACATATTAGCAATTTTCTTAAAGAAGGAACTTATGATAATCTTTTTATTGTTTTCTCTGCTATGGGAAAAGTAACAAATATGCTTGAAGATATAGTAGATGCGTATGTTATTAATTCTAAAGAATTAAGTGTGCTTGTTGAACAAGTTAAGTTGTTTCATTATAACATAATGGAAGGTCTTTTTGAAGAAGAAGAATTAATTTTTGATGAAGTAAATAATGTGTTTGTAGAGTTAGATTGGATTCTTGAAGAAGAGCCATATAATAATTATTCTTATAATTATGATCAGATTGTATCTTTAGGAGAAATACTCTCTACAAAAATTATGAGTCAATATTTGCGAAAAATAGGTTATGATCATAAATGGATTGATGCTCGAGATATTATTCGTACTGATAATACATTTCGGGATGCAAAGATTGATTGGAAGGAAACAACTACATTAATTAATAAAAAGGTAAAATCAGGTATCTATTTAACACAAGGGTTTATTGGGTCAACTTCTGAGAATTTTACAACAACATTAGGTAGAGAAGGATCTGATTTTACTGCTGCGATATTAGCTTTTTCATTAGAGGCTAAAGAAGTAGTAATATGGAAAGATGTGCCAGGCATGATGAATGCAGATCCTAGATACTTTAAGAATGCAAAATTACTTCCAAACGTTTCTTATGATGAGGCTATAGAATTAGCATTTTTCGGAGCAAAAGTTATTCACCCTAAGACTATTCAACCATTAAAGAAGAAGAATATCCCCTTATTTATAAAATCATTTATTAATGTATTAAATAAAGGGACTTTAATTAAAGATACAATGGATTTAGCTTCTTTACATCCATCTTATATAGTTAAAGAGAATCAAATTTTACTTTCTATTTCTGACCCAGAATTATCATTTATTGTAGAGGAACATATGAGTCAAATCTTTTCATTACTTGCATTGCATTCAGTAAGAGTAAATATGATGCAGAATTCTGCTGTTTCATTTTCAATATGCATAGATAATGATAAATACAGGGTGCCTTTACTTATTGCTGGTTTACAAAAGGACTTCAAAGTATCCTATAATCAGCAGTTAACTTTATATACAGTGCGTCATTATAAAAAAGAGGACTTAGATATTTTATTGCGTAATAAGAAAATTTTATTAGAGCAAAAATCTAGAAATACAATTCAGATTATTGCATTTGAAGAGGATTATAATAAGGCATAATTTTTTGTAATTTTTTCAAATAAAACTTTTGCAATTTTATAATTACTTTCTTGTGTCCATCCTGCAATATGAGGAGATAATATGACATTTGTTGATTTTACTAAACTTTTTATGTTTTGATCCAGCCCTTTTTCTTTTGATAACTCTGTAAATGATTCTTTTTCATTTTCTAAGACATCTAGACAGGCCCCTAGTATTTTTTTTGTCTTCATACCATTAACTAAACTTTTGGTGCATACGCATTTTCCTCTGGCTGTATTAATGATATAAATAGGTTTTTTAAATTTTTTAATAAATAAGTCATTGACTAGAAAAGTTGTCTCTTTTGTTAGAGGTATATGTAGGCTTATAATATTAGCCTGATTATAAATTTGACGCATTGTACTTTGATATGGATATTTTGATAAATATTTATCGTAAGCTAGTATTTTAACTTCAAAAGGTTTTAATAGTTTAGCTAATCTAGAACCTGTATTCCCAAACCCTATTATTGCAATCGTTTTACCTGATAACTCAACTCCTCTATTTGCTTCTCTTTTCCATATGCCTTTTCTTACTTCATTATTTGTTTTATTGATATTGTTTAGTAACATGAGTAGCATCCCAAGGGCATGTTCTGCAACAGATTGACTGTTTGCGTTTCCTGAGTTAAAACATTTAATTCTTTTTTTCTTCAGATATTTTATATCAATATTTTCTGTTCCTACTCCTGCTCTAGCAATAAATTTTAATTTTTTCGCTTTATCAATGAATTTTTTATCAATAGAGAATTTACTTCTAATGACAATACCTTCGTATTTTTTGATTATCTTTTCAATTTCTTCTTTGTTTTTTTTATACGCTATGTCGCAGATATATTTTTTTTCTTCTAATGTCTTTTTTAAGAAGGGATGTACGGTATCAATGAATAAAATTTTCATATTAGAAAATGGCTTGACCAATAAGAAAATATATAAACAATCCTAACACATCATTAATTGTAGTAATAAAAGGACCTGTCGCAAGAGCAGGATCTATATTATATTTTTCTAAGGTAAGAGGAATAAAGGTGCCAAATAGAGCAGCGAATATAATTACTGCTAATAAGGAAATACTTACTGTTAGACTTAATTCATTTCCATAACCTAACATAATTGTGCTTGCCAATATAATAAAAGAACATATTAGTCCATTTAGAAGACCTACGGCTAGCTCTTTTGTTAATTTACGAAAGGTGTCTTTTGTATTTAGAGCATTATTTGCAAGCCCTTGCACTACTATTGCTGCTGATTGAACTCCTACATTGCCTCCCATTGCTGCAATTAGAGGAATAAAGAATGCTAGTTCAAAATTCTTATGAATATCAAATACACCTATAATTTCTGCTCCAATTACCCCACCAATCATTCCAATTAATAGCCAAGGTAGTCTTGCTCTTGTAAGAGTCCATACACTATCACTGCTTTCTACATCTTCCGTAATTCCAGATGCCATTTGGTAGTCTTTTTCTGCTTCTTCTTTTACAACATCCATTACATCATCTATCGTTATTCTCCCAATTAATTTATTGTTTTGATTAACAACAGGTAGCACTACTAAATCATATTTATTCATTATGTTCGCAACAATTTGATTATTCTCAGTTGCTTTTGCAGATATAATGTCAGAGTTAATTATTTTTTTTACAGGCATCTTTGTTTCTGTTAATAATAATCTCTTTAATGATAAAGAACCGAGTAATTTATCATTGTCATCTACAACATAAATAGTATGTACTTTTTTTATGTTTTTTGCTTGTTTTCGCATTTCTCTTAGACATATTAGAGTATTCCAATTTTGATTTACTTTAATTAGTTCTTTTGCCATTAGTCCTCCAGCTGTGTCTTCAGGATAAGCTAAAAGATCTGATATATTACTTGCATATTCTGTATCTTCAATATGAGAGAGGACCTCTTCTTGTTTTTTTTCAGATAATTCCCCTATTAAATCTGCAGCATCATCTGATTCTAGATTTTCGATTACCTCTTCTGCAATTTCTTTTGCAGATAATGCAGCTAATAAATCTTCCCGAAGATTCTCATCTATTTCTAATAGTATTTCAGCTGACTTTTCTTCATCAAGTATTTGGTAAATGAATTGAGCCTCGTTTAAGGATACCTTTTCAAGAATTTCTGCAATATCAGCAGCATGCAACTTGTTAATCAGCTCTCTAACCTTACGGCTTTTATTTTCATTAATAAAAGAGCTTAATTTATCTGTGAATTGGAGAGTTATTTCTTTTCTTTTTGACATGCTAACGTAATCGTAATAAAGTCTTCTACTGATAATTCTTCTGCTCTTTTTTTTAGTAGCAAGGTATTGGCTAATTTTCTTTCCAAAGAAAAGGATTTTAAAGCATTTCGCAAAGTTTTACGTCTTTGATTAAAACTCGTTTTTACAATATTGATAAACAGATTTTCACTACACTCTAGATGTGTCCGTTTATTTCTTATTAATTTAATGACTCCTGATTTAATTTTAGGTGAAGGATTAAAGACATGTTTATCTACTGTAAAACAATAATCAACATCAAAAAATGTCTGCATTAGTATAGATAAAATTCCTTTTTTCTTTCCTTTCTTTGTTGCGATTCTTTCTGCTACCTCTTTTTGAAACATTCCTACTACTTCTTTGATTTGGTTTTTATTTTCAAATACTTTAAATAATATTTGTGATGAAATGTTGTAAGGAAAGTTGCCAATTAATGAGAATGAAGAAGGCAGGGTTTTTTTGATATTTATTTTTAAGAAATCATCTTCTATAAGATTTTGATTTAATTCTGGGAATCTATTTTTTAGATAATTTACAGATTCACTATCAATTTCTATTATTGTAATGGGTATGTTTTTTTGTATTAAGTTTTTTGTTAATACACCCATTCCAGGACCTATCTCAACAATATGTTTTGAATCATTATTTATTAGATCTGTAATTTTTTTTGCAATATTTTTATCAGTTAAGAAATGTTGTCCTAGATGCTTCTTTGCATGTACACTTCTCATATTATTTCTTTAATCTTTGAAACAGCTTTGATGCAAACACGAAGTTATCAAGTTCCGTATTGTTAGAATTAATTAACTCTTCTTTATTGCCTGTCCACCATATTTCTCCTTGATTAATAAAAGCAATATTATCTCCGATTTGCATTACTGAGTTCATATCATGAGTATTAACAATTGTAGTCATATTATATTCTTCTGTGATTTCTCTAATTAAATCATCAATTAAAATAGCAGTTTTGGGATCAAGTCCTGAATTAGGTTCATCACAAAATAAGTATTTAGGTTGCATAGATATTGCTCTTGCAATAGCTACTCTTTTAATCATACCTCCACTTAGTTCAGAAGGCATTAGATGGTTAGTATTTGTAAGTTTTACTCTTTCTAAACAGAAGTTAACTCTATTAAGTTTCTCGCTAGTTGTTTTAGTTGTAAACATAGTTAAAGGAAACATAATATTTTCCTCAACAGTCATATAGTCATAAAGAGCCCCTCCCTGGAAGAGCATTCCTATTTCTTGTCTTAGCAATCTTTTTTGTTTGTTTCTCATCTCATTAAAATTGATGCCATCAAAACATACGTTGCCTGAATCTGCTTCGTATAAGCCAACTAGAATTTTCAGTAAAGTTGTTTTTCCAGATCCACTTTCTCCTATTATTAGGTTTGTTTTACCTTGTTTGAAGGAGAAAGACATGTTCTTTAATACATGATTATTGCCAAATTTTTTTTCTATGTTATTTATTGTTATCAAGCCAATATAAGATCTGTTAGAATATAATTAAATAATAATATAACGATACTGCTTGATACAACAGCCTTTGTGCTTGATTTGCCAACTGCAATAGCACCTCCTTTAGCATAGTATCCAAAATAAGAAGATACTGAAGAGATAATAAAAGCAAAAACAATAGTTTTAATGATAGCATATGTAATATAAAAAGATCTAAATTCATATCTTATTCCATATAAGAATTCTGCGGTTGTTACATCAGCAGAGAGCCCTCCTATCCATGCTCCAATCATTCCAATAAACATACTTAATATAATTAAGAAAGGGAAAAATAGCGTAGTCGCAATAATCTTAGGTAAGATTAAAAAAGAAGCTGAATTAATACCCATGATTTCTAAGGCATCAATTTGTTCTGTGATTCTCATAGATCCAAGTTCAGAAGCTATACTTGATCCAACTTTTCCAGCCAAAATTAATGATAGCATTGTAGGAGAGAACTCTAGAATTAGAGAATCTCTACTTGCCACACCTACAAGATACATTGGGATTAGAGGACTTTCAATATTGTATTTTGTCTGTATTGCAACTACAGCTCCTACAAAGAGAGAGATAATTATTACAAGCCATAAAGAATTAATACCTACTTTTTCTAATTCAAGTAATAATTGTCTTCTAAAAAGAGATGAATTTTTAGGCTTACTAATGACTCGTTGCATTAATGTTATGTACTTTCCTAGAGAATGAAATAATTTCATCATATTGCCTAAAAATAAGTAATTTATTTAATTTTGTTTAGTCTATGAAAACACAAAGATATCATCTTTTATTTATTATTATTTTATTGTTTTTTTCATCTTGTGTTTTAAACAAAAAAAATCGTTGTAATACTTGTCCTACTTTCTCAGCACATACGACTATAAATAAATAACTTATTTTATTGAGATTTCTTCTTAATAACTATATTTGCGAATACTAAAAAAAACAGGCATAAATATGGAATTTAACTTAAGGTTATTTATTTTAGATAATCTTGAAGCAGCAGGTGCAATAGGAGGTTATGTTTCTTTATCAATCATTGGTTTTGCTTTGATTAGTTTTGCAATACAAAAAAGAAATGATAAGCTAGTTAGTCAGATTGGTCCTAAGTGGACACATCCTATTATTGGGTCTTTTTTAGGGGCAATTCCTGGTTGTGGAGCAACAATTGTAGTAGCAACATTATATAAAAATAAAAAAATATCTTTTGGGGGGTTGTTTGCCACTTTCATTAGTACTCTAGGTGAAGGTTCATTTGTCTTATTAGGATCTTCTAGAGAGGCAGATGTTATAGGCAACTTACAAGCATATGCAATAATTACTGTTTTTGGATTAATTGCAGGAGTTATTTTTGGATATTTATTTGATCTTTTTGGATTTAGAGCTAATTTTGAAAGTCATCAGGAAGAATATAAAGAAAATCAAACACTTCAAATAGCACAAAATAATTTGTCATCCAGATTTATTGAAAATTTTGGATTTTATGCCATCATATCAATGGCTATCTTTTTAGCTCCAAGTTCTATTATGGCTTTATGGGGTGGAGAGATTAAAGCCATTTCAAATTTAACTTATTGGGTCTCAGTAGCACTTACTGTTACATGTATCATTTTCTATTGTGTAAGTGTATTTAGTTATAAACAACATGATTGTCATTCTTCTTATAATGCTATTAAATCAACTATTTCACATGCCGTCTTAGATGTTGCTTTGGTAGTGACATATGTTTTTATTGGATTATTTCTTGCTAATTATCTTATTGATGTGCTTGTAGGACCAGGGACATTTGACACATGGATGACATCCTCAGCATACGTTGTTATATTATTAGCGGCTTTAATAGGAGTAACACCTGGTTGTGGGGGAATGATTGCAGTTGCTGTAGCCTTTATTACTATTCCTAATTTTCCGATAGCTGCATTAATTGCAGCGGCTATAGCAACAAGTGGAGATGGCATATTCCCTTTACTTGCAGAAAACAGAAAAGATGGAATTATTGTTTCTATGGTTGGATTATTAGTTGCTTTAGTTGTAGGCTACACAGCTTTAGCTATAGGGTTTTGATTTATGCATATTTTTAGTGAAATATTTATAAGACTTTTAAAAGATTTAGATGCTATTTTATCTGATTTAGAGACTAATTGTAATGCCTATAATTATGTTAGATGATATATTCTTATAGTAAACATATACCTCTGCAGAGTATTTCGAAAATCAAGTCTTGGGTTAAAGATTTAGATGTAGATATAAATGTTGTTAAAGCTAGAAAAACAAAATTAGGAGATTTTAAGGTGCGGAATGGAAAAATGTCTATTAGTATTAATTGTAATTTGAATCAATATGCATTTTTAATAACACTGACACATGAATTAGCTCATGCTTTTATTTATAAAAAGTATAAAAACACAGTTAAACCACATGGAAAAGAATGGCAATTTATGTTTAGGAAGATGTTGCTTAATTTTCTTTCTCCAATTTATTTTCCAGAAAGCATCCTAAGACCTTTAAGTCTTTATATAAAAAAACCAAAGGCAGCAACATGTAGTGATATTAATCTCTCTCTAGTTTTAAGAGATTATGATAGTAATAAAAAATTAATTATCTCTGAGATTAAGCAGGGAGATTTATTTCAGATTCACAACGGAAGGAGTTTTATTAAAGGGTCATTACTTAGGAAGCGTTTTAAATGTGTTGAAAAAGACACCAAAAGAGTATATCTTTTTAGTCCTTTAACTGTCGTAAAAAAGTATTAAAAAAGAGAGTTTCTTTCAATTATTGTATTTTAGCGTTTTATTTTAAATTACTTTTAGAGATGAATAAAAATAATTTTGCAGTAATTATGGCCGGTGGTGTTGGATCAAGATTTTGGCCAATCAGCAAAAAAGATTCTCCTAAACAGTTTTTGGATGTTTTAGGTGTTGGAGAAACATTAATACAGCAAACTTTTAATCGATTACGTAAAGTTTGTCTTGAAGAAAATATTTTTGTTATCACAAATGTGAATTATAAATCATTATGTTTCGAGCAATTACCAGGGCTAAGTAAATCTAATATCCTATGTGAGCCTGCTATACGAAATACAGCCCCTTGTATAGCCTATGCTTGTTTTAAGATAAAAAGTATAAATGAAGATGCAAATATTATTATTGCGGCATCGGATCATATTATTACAAAAGAAGATGCATTTCTAAGAGTTGTTGATACCTGCCTGAATATTAGTGCTAATAATGATATTCTTATAACATTAGGAATAACTCCTTCTCGTCCTGAAACAGGATATGGGTATATTCAATTTACTTCAGAGCAGTTGCTTAATTATAAGAAGATTAGGAAGGTTAAGACTTTTACAGAGAAACCTAATCAAGAATTAGCATTAAATTTTTTAGATAGCGGAGATTTCTTATGGAATTCTGGCATGTTTATTTGGAATGTTAAAGCAATTACTCTAGCTTTTAGAAAGCATTTACGTGATATCTATGACGTATTTGAAGAAGGAACAGAGTTTTATAACTCATCGGACGAGCAAGATTATATTGACCGAGTATTCCCGGGATGTAAGAATGTATCTATTGATTATGGAATAATGGAAAAATCTGATAATGTTTATGTCTATCCTGCTAGTTTTGGATGGAGTGATTTAGGAACTTGGGGGTCTTTATTTGCGCATCTTTCACATGATTCTAATAATAATGTTGTACAGGGAAAAAATGTAATTCTTTATGATGCATCTGAGAATATTGTCAGGGTATCAGATGATAAATTAATGGTCCTACAAGGACTATCTGGCTATATTATTGTTGAAAATCAAGATGGCTCTATGCTAATTTGTAAAAAAGAAGAAGAGCAAAGAATAAAAGATTTTGTTAATGACCTGAAATCTAAGGGTAAAGAGAGATATATTTAATTATATTTCTCCACACATATCTTCAGGTTTTACCCAATTTTCAAATTCTTCATTTGTTAGATACCCTAGATTTACAGCCTCTTCTTTTAATGTTGTCCCATTTTTATGAGCATTCTTCGCAATTTCAGCAGCTTTCTCATATCCAATTTTAGTATTTAATGCTGTAATTAGCATTAAAGAATTATCAAGATGACTTTTAATTCTTTTATAATTAGGCTGAATATCTTTTAGACATTTTGTATTAAAAGAAATACAGGCATCGCTGATTAATTTAGCAGATTGTAAGAAATTATGTGCGATTAATGGCTTAAAAACGTTTAGTTCATAATGACCTTGAGCTCCCCCTATGGATATGCTTACATCATTTCCTATTACTTCCGCACATACCATTGTTAATGCTTCACATTGTGTAGGGTTTGTTTTTCCTGGCATAATTGAAGATCCTGGTTCATTTGCAGGTATTACTAATTCTCCTATACCACTTCTTGGCCCAGATGCTAACATTCTTATATCATTTGCAATTTTATTTAAGGAAACTGCTAATTGTTTTAGGGCGGCATGACTCTCTACTATTGCATCATGTGCTGCAATAGCTTCAAATTTATTATTAGCACTTATAAATGGTAGATTTGTAAAATCTGATATATATTTTGCTACTAGATTGGAGTATCCTTTAGGAGTATTAATTCCTGTTCCTACAGCAGTTCCTCCAAGTGCAATCTCAGATAAATGATCTAAGCTATTTTTCAAAGCTTTAATACCATGCTCAATTTGTGATGAATAACCGGAGAAAACTTGCCCAAGAGTTACAGGGGTTGCATCCATAAGATGTGTTCTTCCAATTTTCACTATAGATTTAAATTCTATTGATTTATCTTCTAAGCTTTTTTTCAATTTTGATAAAGAAGGTATAGTATTATCAATTAACATTTTATAAGCAGCAATATGTATACTTGTAGGATATGTGTCATTTGAGCTTTGAGATTTATTGACATCATCATTAGGGTGAATAGTTTTTTCAACATCTGTAATCTTCCCTCCTGAGATTACATGAGCTCTATTGGCAATCACTTCATTAATATTCATATTAGTTTGTGTTCCACTTCCTGTTTGCCATATTACTAATGGAAACTGATCATTATGTTTCCCCTCTAATATTTCGTCACATACTTTTGAAATTAATTCTTTTTTTTCTTTTGATAAAACACCTAGTTCATGATTTGTAAAGGCCGCTGCTTTTTTTAGATAAGCAAAGCCGTAAATTATCTCTAAAGGCATGCTTGATTCTGGACCAATTTTAAAGTTTTGTCTACTTCTTTCTGTTTGTGCTCCCCAATATTTATTGAAAGGAACTTCTATTTCTCCTAATGTGTCTTTTTCTATTCTAAATTTCATTTTGAAATATTTTGGTAATTCTTAATAGTTGTGTTTCTTTGTGCAAAATTAATGATTATGAAATTCTTAGGCTTTCTATTATTTGTTTTTGTGTTTCTCATGGCGTTTTGGGGTCTTATTTTTTTAGCTAGTGTTATTCCATATTTTATATACGTCTGGATTAGAGAGGGGAAGCTAGATGATGATCAAATTCCTCTTTAATTAAACAAACTTAAGACATTTTCAGGAGGTCTGCCAATAACAGCTTTTTTATTATTTGTCACAATAGGCCTTTCCATTAATTTAGGTTTATCTAACATTATTTGTATTATTTCATTGTTGTTTAGTTTTTTAGATTTATAATTTTCTTTCCAGACACTTTCATTTTTACGTATTAATTCAATGGGCTGGATACTTAATTTCTCAATAATATTCTTTAACTCATCAAATGTCATTGGATTTTTAAGATAATTAATTACAGTAATTTCATTAGTTTTAGATAGCAGGATTTTTAATGTATCTCTACTTTTACTACATCTTGGGTTATGGTATATTTTCATTTTTTTGATTAATATTTTTATTTATAACTAATATAAACTGTTGAGCTATATCTGATTTGTCAGAAGGGGCTACTTTCTTTGGACTGTAAAGGATAATATTTAGGCTTTTCTTTATCCAATCTAATAATTTATTTTGCATAATTAAGAATTTATTTTTGACCAAATTCCATTAAATAGGATTTAATAAAAGGGTTAATATTTCCATCTAATACATTGTCAGGGTTTGAACTCTCATGATTTGTTCTTAGATCTTTTACCATTTTATATGGATGCAGAACATAGCTTCTAATTTGAGAACCCCATTCTATTTTCTTTTTTTCTCCTTCTATTTTTTCTTTTTCTTCCTTTTGTTTTCTAAGCTCCAATTCATATAATTGTGATTTTAGAAGCTTTAGAGCCTTATCTTTATTTTCTAATTGTGATCTAGTTTCAGAGTTTTCAATAATAATTCCTGTTGGCTTGTGTTTTAATCTAACAGCTGTTTCTACTTTATTAACTCCTTGACCACCAGCTCCTCCTGCACGAAAAGTGTCCCAGCTAATATCTGAGGGATCAATTGTAATGTCAATTGTTTCATCTGCTAGAGGATAGACAAAAACAGAAGCAAATGTAGTATGTCTTTTTGCATTTGAATCATAAGGTGAAATTCTTACTAACCTATGCACCCCATTTTCACCTTTTAGGTGTCCAAAAGAAAAATCACCCTCAAATTCTAGAGTTACAGATTTAATGCCTACAGGTTCTGCTTTTTGAATATTAAGGGTTTTAATTTTATAATTATTTTTATCTCCCCACATTAGATACATTCGCATTAACATTTCTGCCCAGTCTTGGCCTTCAGTTCCTCCTGCTCCTGGATTTATTGTCATCACTGCAGACATGCCATCTTCTTTTGCACTTAACATTCTTTTAAATTCTAACTCTTCAATTACTGCCTTTGTTTTATTTATCTGTTCCTCTATCTCTTTTTCAGTTGCCTTAAGCTCAAATAGAACGTTAAGTTCATCAATATTATTGACTATATCTTTATAAGATTGCACCCAATTTTTAAGGGCGTTAAGTTCTTTAAGTATAGCCTCAGCTTTTTTAGGATTATTCCAGAAATCATTTTGATGAGAAAGAGCTTCTAATTCATTTATTTTAATTTTTTTTGATTGTATTTTAGTAACCTCATAAAGTTTTTCTTTTCTTTTTTCTAGATTATTTATGTTTTCTTCAATAGCCATTGTAACATATTATTAATTATGTAATTCTTTCATTTTTTCCCATACTAAAGAGGATTCAAATCCTCTTTGAATTAAGAAGTTTGCAATTTTTTTCTTTCTTATAAAGATGTTAGTGTCTAGTGTTTTTCTTTTTTTTTGATTAAATAATTTATCTAAAACTTCCAGGTATTCTTTTTCACTGATAGATTGTATTGCTTGTTCAATATAATTTTCTGCAATACATTTCTTTTTTAGTGCATAGATAATTTTTCTTTTCCCCCAATTTTTTGTTTTAAATTTTCCTCTACAGAAAGACTGACTGAAACGCTTTTCATTAAGATAATTTTCATTTAAAAGGACATCTATAATATATTGTTGATTTTCATTACTTAATCCTAAAAGATCCATTTTTTTTATTACATCTGATTTTGCTCGTTCTTCACGAGCGCAATAGTTTTTCATCTTTTCAGTAAAGTGAGTTATATATTGCATGTTTTTCTTCATACCTTTCAAAGGTAAGAATTCTCTTATTAAATACTACTTTTGTCATTGTGAAAAATAAACAAGCAATTATTTTATTATTTGCAGCGAATATTATTTCTGGTTTAGCACAGGGAATTAGCATGATTGCTATTCCTTGGTATTTTGTAAAGATTGTAGCTAAACCTGAAGTTTTTGCAACTGCATATTTAATTATTACTTTTTTGATTCTTTTCTGGGGTTTATATGCTGGAACCTTAATTGATAGATATTCAAGAAAAAAATTATTTATATTAATTAATATTATTTGTGGTTTATTTATAGGTAGCATTGGGTTATATGGTTGGCATATAGGATATCTTTCTGATATTTTTGTAGTTTTAGTTTTTGCAATTACTATTTTTAATTACAATGTTCATTATCCTAATTTATATGCCTTTGGTCAAGAGATTACTAAAAAAGAGAATTACGGAAAGTTAAACTCTTATATTGAGATTCAAGGTCAAGTAACTTCTGTATTAGCTGGTGCTGTTGCTGCTATCTTATTAACAGGTACGGTTGATGGTGACTTGCAAATAGCGGGTATTAATTTCACACTTCCATTTACTATTGAAGCTTGGGCTATCTATGAGGTTTTTTTACTCGATGCTTTTACTTATTTCTTAGTTATTTTATTTTTTATTTTTATGAAATATGATTCTGTCGCAAAAGAGAAGATAGATATTGGTAGTTTGATTTCTCGTTTTAAACAAGGATTCAATTATTTATATAAGAAACCTATTATTTTTGTTTTTGGTGTAGCATCATATATGTTGTTTGCATTTACTTTAGTTCAAATCCATGTTGTCTTACCGTCATATGTTAATAATTTCTTAAATATGGGGGCAGATGTTTATGCCTCTTCTGAGATATATTATTCGATAGGAGCAATATTCTCTGGAGTATTAATATTAAGAATATTTAAAAATTTAAGTACAGTTTCCTCTGTCATTATATTAATGTTTACAGTGTCACTTGCATTTTTTTTAATGGCTATTTATAAAATACTATGGGTCTTTTTTATAGGAAGCTTGATTTTAGGCGTGACAAATGCAGGTGTTAGAATATTAAGAACTACTTATATTTTTAATCATGTGCCAAATAATTTAATAGGAAGAACAAATTCTGTTTTTAATTCATTGAATATTATGATACGAATGATCTTAATAGGTATGTTTGCTCTTCAGTTTTTCCATTCAGATGATAATATTAGATATGCTTATTTTATAGGCTCTGCTTTAATTCTCCTTGCTATAATAGTTCTGCTATTATGGTATAAAATGATACTTTCTTCAGAAAGAGGATAATTATTTTATTACAGAATATTGTAAAAGATGAAGTCTTTCATCATCAGATATTTTAACATTTCGATTAAACTTCTTTTCCCATTCTCCGCAGATGGAGCGAGCAAACCAGCCTTTTCTCTTGTTTATATAGCTTGCTACAAAAGGATGTGTAGCGATATGTATATCACCTTTTATTGTTTCAGTTAAACTTTGTATTTTATTCTCAATCTGTTCAATTAAGATTAAACTTGATTCTATTTTCCCTTTTCCATTACACATTGGACAGTTCTCTTGAGTATCAATGTTCATTTCAGGACGCACTCTTTGTCTTGTTATTTGTACTAATCCAAATCTAGTAGGAGGGAGCACATAATGTTTTGCCTTGTCAATACTCATAGCCTCTTTCATCTTCTCAGTAAGTGTTTTTCGATTTTTCTCTAACTTCATATCTATAAAATCAACAATAATAATCCCTCCCATATCTCTTAATCGCAATTGTCTTGCCACTTCATTAGCCGCTTCAATATTTACAGCTAAGGCATTTGCTTCTTGATCTTTTTTGGCGTCTAATTTTTTTCCACTATTAACATCAATAACATGTAAAGCTTCTGTATGTTCAATCACTAGATAAGTGCCTTTTTTCATACTTACATTTTTCCCAAAAGAGCTTTTTATTTGTTTGGTTACATTAAATTCTTGGAATATTTCAGTCTCTTTTTTATGTAGTTTAACAATCTTTTCTTGTTCTGGAGATATTCTAGATAGATAATCTTTTAATTCTTGCTGTAGTTCAGTGTTATTGACATGAATAGTGTTAAATTTTTCACTTAGCAAGTCTCTTAATATAGTTGTTGATCTATTAAGTTCTCCTAAAATCTTATCTCCTCTTTTAGCTCCTTTTAATTTTTTACTTATTACTTGCCATTTTTTGTAAAGATTTTTTAGATCTTTATCAAGTTCGGCCACCTTTTTTCCTTCGGCAATAGTACGTATAATAACACCGAAGCCATGAGGTTTTATACTTCGTATGAGTTTTTGTAATCTTGTTTTTTCTTCTTTCTTCGCAATCTTCTGAGATATCGAGACTTTGTCAGAGAAAGGAATAAGTACCATATATCTCCCTGCTAACGATATTTCACTTGTTAATCTAGGGCCTTTAGTTGAGATAGCTTCTTTTGAAATTTGCGTCAGAATAAGATCTCCTCCTTTTAACACATCATTAACTTTACCTTCTTTGATAATACTCTTTTCTTTTTTAAAGTTTTTTAAAGAAGCTGTATTTAATTTTTGATCAATTGATTTTCTTGCAAATTTTTTAAATGAATCAAATTGCTGTCCTAAGTCAAGATAATGTAAGAACCCATCTTTTTCATGACCGATATTGACAAACGCAGCATTTAATCCAGGAGCAGTTTTACGTACTTTT